>Ga0187886_1000088_pt1 | contig 132860 bp, 76 predicted proteins | sample June2016WEW_20_1_FD_133001 | JGI IMG/M metagenome (GOLD analysis project Ga0187886, IMG submission 133001) | Peatland microbial communities from SPRUCE experiment site at the Marcell Experimental Forest, Minnesota, USA - June2016WEW_20_150 | ecosystem: Environmental > Terrestrial > Soil >...
CATCCCGCAGCATACGAGGTATCGCCTTTTCCTCAAACGGAAATATGTTTATTGGAACCGATGCTTCCGCGGATCCGCTTCTGATTCTCGATCTCAATACAAAGATAGTCGATTATTTCTATAAGGGTATCCTTCCGTCCTATTGCAGACACTTAAATTGGGGCTCGGGAAATTATCTTTATATGGTTCGTGGTAACACGAGCACAGCGCAGAAATGGACCGTCTATCGGGTTAACATGGGAGCTACGGTGGGCGCTCCGTAACATAGCAGTTGGGAGATTAAGCTCTTGCTTGAATCTTGGGTCGGCCCTGTGGCTTGGGGACCGACCTTTTTTATTTTAGATCAGTTCTTTATAACCGAAAGGACTTGCAATGAAATTAAGACGAAGGCAAATCATGTTCACTGTTTTATGTCTTTTTCTCTGCGTCCAGTACTCTTATACCATCGAGAAACAGTCGGACGGTGTTCTTTTTGAATTGAAAAAACAAAAAGAAACCGATGCCCGATGGATGAAGATTCAGGTATGCACCGAGGATATTATTCGAGTCATAGCGGCAGAGGAGAAATCTTTCTCAAATCGTCCAAGTCTGATGGTCGATAAAACTGTCTGGGAACCTGTGTCCTGGTCTGTAAAAGAGAAAAAAGAACTGGTGGAAATCTCCACATCGAAAATCATCGTCCGCGTAAATCCGAAAAACGGAGCCATTTCATTTTACAATATAAATGAACAGATGCTTTTACAGGAGAAAGCGGGCGGCGGTAAAATTATCACAACCGCAGAAGTAATGGGAGAACAAACATTTCATATACAGCAGCTTTTTAATTCCCCCAAAGATGAAGCATTTTACGGATTAGGCGCACATCAGAATTCCATCATGAACTATAAAGGGCACGACGTGGATCTGTGGCAATATAACATAGTCGATGTGATTCCATTTCTGGTTTCAAGCAAAAACTATGGAATTTTGTGGGATAATAACTCGCGTACAAAATTCGGAGACATCAGGGAGTATCAATCCCTATCTATACTCAAATTATATAATAGAGAGGGCATCGAGGGCGGACTCACCACAGAATATTTTAAAGACTCGAATTTCGACTCTCTGTTTACATCGCGTTCCGAGTCGAGGATCGAACACGAGTTCATTGATGTGAATGACAAATTCCCGGAAGGATTCCTTCAGAGTGTGGCCGCAGTTCGCTGGACCGGGGAGATAGAATGCCGTGAACCGGGCATGCACAAGTTCAGACTCTACTGCTGCGGTTACACAAAAATGTGGCTGGATAAGAAATTAGTTGTGGATTCATGGCGGCAGAACTGGCTGCCCTGGACGTATATGCTGAACCTGGAGATGAAAAAAGGAAAGCGGCATCAAATTAAGATCGAGTGGATACATACCGGCGGTTATATCGGATTAAAATGCCTCGGTCCCGAAAAGGAAAAGAGCAAGAACAGCTTCTCGCTTTACTCCGAAGTTGCAGATCAAATCGATTACTACTTTATCCGAGGTGATAATCTGGATCAGGTTATTCATGGGTATCGTAAGATCACCGGTAAAGCTCCCATGATGCCCAAATGGGCGATGGGCCTTTGGCAATCTCGTGATCGCTATCGGACACAGGAGGAGGTGCTTTCAGTCGTTAAGGAATTTCGCACACGACAGATTCCGCTTGACAATATCGTTCAGGATTGGTTTTACTGGAAAGAAGATAAATGGGGAGATCATGAATTCGATTCTACACGTTACCCGGATCCGGAAGGCATGATCCAAACACTCCACAACGATCTTCACGCCCGTATTATGATTTCAGTCTGGCCCAAATTCTATGTCGGTACAAAGAACTACGAGCAGTTTAGAAAAAAGGGGTGGCTGTATATGCGAAACGTTGACGAGGGACAAAGAGACTGGGTTGGACCTGGATATGTCTCAACATTCTATGATCCGTACAGCGAGGGAGCCCGCGAATTATACTGGAAACAGATAAATGAGAAGCTGTTCAGCAAAGGAATCGACGCCTGGTGGTTGGATTGCACGGAACCCGATATCCAATCCAATTTATCGAGGACGGAAACAATATTACGTCAGGGTCCGACTGCAATTGGGACTGCCGCACGCTACCTCAATACATATACTCTTATGAACGCTAAAGCCGTCTGCGAGGGACAACGGCAGATCAAACCCGATCAGCGGGTATTTATTTTAACTCGTTCCGCTTTCGCAGGACAGCAGCGTTATCCTGTTGCTACATGGAGTGGTGATGTCGCTGGCCGCTGGTATGACTTGAAAGCCCAGATTTCAGCCGGGCTGAATTTTTCTCTTTCAGGTACCCCCTACTGGACCTCAGACATAGGCGGCTACGCGGTGGAGTCGCGATATGAACATCCGAAAGAATCCGATCTGGACGAATGGCGAGAACTAAATACCCGCTGGTTTCAGTTTGGAACGTTCTGTCCACTTTTACGCGTACATGGTCAATATCCTTACAGAGAAATGTTCCATATAGCTCCTGACACTCATCCTGCGTATCAATCCATGTTGGCCTATGACAAGCTGCGTTATCGTCTCATGCCGTATATTTATTCACTAACGGGCATGGTCACACAGAAAGACTATACGATTATGCGTGCATTGGTCATGGATTTCGGTTATGATAAAAACGTCTTCAATATCGGTGACCAATTCATGTTCGGATCTGCACTGCTCATTAATCCAGTGACCAATTATAAAGACCGAACAAGGCCTGTGTATCTTCCTTCTGGAACAGGCTGGTACGATCTGCAGACCGGTCGATATTACAAAGGTGGCCGGTCAATTCAGGCGGATGCTCCCTATACGGATATTCCTATTTTTGTGAAGGAAGGATCAATTCTTGTTTGCGGTCCGAACATTCAGTACACGGATGAAAAACCCGCCGATCCCATTCGTTTATTCGTCTACACCGGTAACGACGGCTCTTTTACGCTGTATGAAGATGAGAATATCAACTATAATTATGAAAAAGGTAATTTCTCAACAATCATGCTGAACTACAGCGAGAAGAACCATACCCTGACTATCGGAAGACGACAAGGCGAATTTCCGGGAATGCTGAAAAAGCGAATTTTTGAAATTGTCTGGATTGGTAAAGGGAAACTCTCAGGGCTTGATTTCCAATCGGAACCGGATGTAACTGTAATGTACGACGGCTTGCAGCAATCAATCAAGATGAAATAATAGAACAAGCAGTCCTGACGAAAGAGCAACCAATATAAAAAAAGATTAATTATCCTGAGGGTGACAAGGTGGGTAATTACAGGAAACCGGGCGATACTGGCAGGCTATCAAAGATCCACAAGGAAATAGGTGGGAAGAAGTAGATCCAGCAAGAATCAATAAAATTCAGGAAGAAAAAGCTTATATTGATAGGCCGAAGTCTTACACTTTCTGGTTTTTGGATCCTCGGAAGACTTACTTCGGCATGAAAGTTTCTTTCAACTTTGCAAAGTAGTCAAAGAAGAAATAACTTATTCAAGGTCAGCTACAAATTTGAAACCATCGCGGCTAATTATATTCTGATATATGCAATTTAAAATATGAAGCATATTACCAGTCGTCGAAAATTTCTAAAGTACACAGCACTTGTCGGCGCAGCGTTACCGTTTCCCTTTTTCCGTTCGCATGTTTTCAATCGAGAGAAATTGGCTCTCAGCGATACTCCGGCTGCCTCGCCGGGTCCTTTGATGCTGTGGTACACCAAACCGGCTAATGAGTGGGTTGAAGCTCTTCCAATTGGGAACGGTCGTCTGGGTGCAATGATATTTGGAGGTACGGAGAACGAACGCATACAGCTCAACGAAGACACGCTCTATGCCGGCGGACCGTACGACCCGAATAATCCGGGGGCTCTGAAAGCCCTCCCCGAAGCACGGCGATTGATCTTCGAGGGAAAATACAGGGAAGCCAGCGATCTGATCGGCGAAAAAATGATGGCACGGCCTATCAAACAGATGCCCTATGAACCGGTTGGTGATCTGCTGCTGAATTTTCCGGGTCACAATGCTGCATCAGATTTCCGCCGTGAACTGGATCTTGATACCGCGATTGTAAAAGTCTCCTATATCAACGACGGAATTATTTTCACGCGCGAGATTTTTTCAAATCCCGTCGATCAGGTAATCGTGCTCCATCTGACGGCCGGGAGTCCCGGAAAAATCACCTTCAACGCGGCGATGTCCACCCCACAAAAAGCAACCGTTGAAGTGGAGTCGGCCGATACGCTGGTTATGCGCGGTCAGAATGGAGAAGCCTCCGGCATTAAAGGTGATTTGAAATTCCAGGTTCGTGTACGCGTACTCGCACAGGGCGGAAAAACCGCCGCCGAAAAAGAGAGAATCAACGTCAGCAACGCAGATACGGTAATGTTGTTGATTGCCGCCGCTACAAGTTATAGGAACTACAAAGATGTCAGCGGCGACCCGGAAGAGATGACAAAGTCGTTTCTGACGAGAGCAGCTGCCAGGCATTTTACACAATTGCGCCAGGCCCACGTGCGAGAACATCAACGACTGTTTCATCGCGTTCACCTTGACCTTGGAACAACCAATGCCGCGATTCTGCCCACAGACCAGCGGCTTACAAAGTTTCTGGAAGGCAGCGATCCGCAATTAGCCACATTGTACTTCCAGTATGGCCGGTATCTTTTAATCTCGTCTTCACGAACGGGCACTCAACCTGCAAATCTGCAAGGACTGTGGAACGAATCTATGACACCACCGTGGGAATGCAAATACACGGTCAATATCAACACTGAGATGAACTACTGGCCTGCAGAATCCACAAACCTTTCGGAATGTCATGAACCGCTGATACGAATGGTCACAGAACTTGTCGAGCGAGGAAGCAGAACAGCGGAAATACAATACGGCGCCGGCGGTTGGGTATGTCACCACAACACAGATCTCTGGCGCGCTACGGCACCGATCGACGGTCCGCTGTGGGGTTTCTGGCCCACAGGAGGAGCATGGCTGTGTACGCATCTCTGGAATCATTACGAGTTCAGCGGCGACAGAAAATTTCTATCGAGAGTCTACCCTGTTATGAAGGGTGCTGCGCAATTCTTCGTCGATACACTTGTGGAGGAACCGAAACATAAGTGGCTCGTTACGTGTCCCTCGATCTCGCCTGAAAATGTCCACCCCGGCGGCGTTGCTATCTGCGCCGGGCCGACGATGGACATGCAGATACTCCGTGACCTATTTTCCCATTGCATTAAGGCCGCGAAAATTCTAGGAATCGACAGTGAGTTTAGTACAAAACTGGCCTCCATGCGTGCGCGCCTCGCACCGACGCAAATCGGCAACGCTGGACAGGTACAGGAATGGCTTGAGGACTGGGACATGGAGGCACCGGAACGACAGCACCGTCATGTGTCACATCTTTACGGTTTGTATCCAAGCAATCAAATTACTCAACAGGAAACACCCGATTTATTTTCAGCAGCAAAAAGGACACTGGAACTCCGTGGCGATGTGGGCACAGGATGGAGTTTGGCCTGGAAAATCAACCTCTGGGCAAGACTTCTCGACGGCGATCACGCGTACATGCTGTTGCAAAAGGCTCTAACGCCGGTTTTTTCTAAAGAGGTCAATCGCAGCGGCGGAGGCGTCTATCCCAATTTATTCGATGCCCACCCGCCATTTCAGATAGATGGAAATTTTGGGGCGACATCCGGCATTACTGAAATGCTATTGCAATCACACACAGGCGAGATTCATCTGCTTCCTGCATTACCAAAAGCTTGGCCGACAGGGAATGTCAAGGGACTGAGAGCCAGAGGCGGCTTTGAGGTGAACATTGCATGGGAGCAGGGTAAACTTAATCATGCAACGATCAAGAGCATTACGGGGGTTGATTGCAGAGTACGTTATGGACAACAGAGCGTCAAACTCCGCCTTAAGACCGGCAAATCGGTGCATCTGGATAAAAATCTTCACAATGCAGTAGAATCCGGTTCATAGTAATAGTCAAGTACTGCGATAACAGAATATAACCTTTTAAAATATCAAGGAAAGATAATCTATGACCATACTAAAACAAAAAACTGGAAGTCGATTCCTCTACTTTTATTTTTTCACTTTCTTAGTTCTTCTTTTAATCTCGCATGCAGCTTTTTCATCGGATCTCAGAAGAACCGAAAATTTTTGTAGGAAGTGGAAATTTAATCTGGGCAACATCACAAATGGCCAGAAACCCAGCCTCGATGACTCCCGATGGCGTGAACTTAATTTACCTCACGACTGGAGCATTGAAGGGGAATTCAGCGAGAAGCATCCGGCAACTCCCGGAGGCGGCGCTTTACCGGGAGGTATCGGGTGGTATCGCAAGAATTTTACCATCTCAGAATCTGAAAAAGGACGACTGGTTTTTATCGAGTTCGACGGTATCTACAGAAATAGTGAAGTTTGGATCAACGGCCATTATCTTGGTAAGCGTCCGTATGGGTATATATCGTTTCAGTACGAGTTGACTCCGTTCCTGAAATATGGGAAAGATAAGAATGTGCTTGCAGTTAAAGTTGACAATTCACAACAGCCCAATTCACGCTGGTACTCCGGTTCGGGAATTTATAGGAATGTATGGCTGGTGACTACCGGAAAGATTTTCGTGGATCACTGGGGGACTTTCATCACGACGCCGGAAGTGACCGAGCGGTTTGCTAAGGTATCGGTCCGGACTAAAGTACGGAATGCCTCAATAAAGAATCGACAAATAACACTAAGAACAGTCGCGCTCGACAGGACAGGTAAGAAGATCGCTGCCGTAGAGTCAAAGAGCGTGGTATCGAAAGATTCGGCCTGCGATATCGTTCAGGAATTGACCATTGAGAATCCTGCGTTGTGGTCAGTTGAAAATCCACACCTTTATAAAACTGTCACAACGATTAAAGCTGGCGGCCGTGTGCACGATGAATATGAAACGAATTTCGGCATCCGTACATTTACTTTTGATGTCGATAAAGGCTTTTTTTTGAATGGCAAACCTGTAAAGATCAAAGGCGTGTGCAACCATCACGATCTGGGATGTCTTGGAGCAGCGATCAACAACCGCGCGCTGGAGCGTCAACTCGAAATCATGAAGGAGATGGGTGTAAACAGCATCCGAACCTCTCACAACCCGCCGGCTCCGGAGCTTCTGGATCTGTGCGACCGGATGGGATTCATTGTGATGGATGAAGCATTCGATATGTGGAAAAAGAAAAAAACCGATTTCGACTATTCAATGGATTGGGAAAAATGGCATCGGCAGGATTTGCATGATATGGTTTTGCGCGACCGGAATCATCCCAGCGTTTTTATCTGGAGTATCGGAAATGAAATAATGGAACAATGGGACAAGAAAGACAGCAGCGGTACAGTGATTGCCAGAGAATTAGCGGAAATTATCAAATCTCTCGATACAACCCGACCGATTACTTCGGCATGCAACGACCAGGACACGTTGAATCCGATCATTCGTTCGGGTGCTCTCGATTTGATCGGATATAATTACGCTCAGAAAACATATCCTGAGTTTCCCAAAAAATATCCGGGAAAGAAATTCATCGCCACCGAAACCGTATCGGCCCTGGCCACACGCGGGAGTTATGACATGCCTTCAGACAGCATCCGGCGATGGCCACCCCGGTGGGATCTGCCCCTCGTTTATGGAAATGCAGACCAGACGTGCTCGTCATACGATAATTGCAGTGCACCATGGGGTTCTACTCACGAAGAAACCTGGAAGATCATGAAGAAATACGATTTCCTGTCCGGTATGTATGTCTGGACCGGTTTTGATTATCTCGGAGAACCCACACCTTACGGCTGGCCATCCCGCAGTTCTTATTTCGGCATCGTGGATCTGGCGGGTTTCCCGAAAGATGCTTATTATATGTACCAGAGCGAGTGGACAAACAAACCTGTATTGCATGTTTTTCCTCATTGGAACTGGAATAACGGAGATACGATCGATGTATGGGCTTATACCAATTGTGAAGAGGTCGAATTATTATTGAACGGCAAGTCGTTTGGTTCCAAGAAAAAAAATGGTGATAATCTGCATATGATGTGGCGATTGCCTTTTACACCCGGCATTTTGAAAGCCATCGGCCGCACCAACGGGAAAGAAATTCTAACACAGGAAATCAAGACAGCCGGGAGTCCTGCAAAGATATTTCTTCAGGCCGATAGAAATGTGATTAAGGCAGACGGCGAAGATCTTTCATTTATTACCGTCAAGGTTTTGGATGAAGAAGGCACATTAGTACCGCATGCCGATAATATGATTCAATTCAACATTACTGGCGAAGGAAGGATTATCGGTGTCGACAACGGTCTCCAAACAAGCGAGGAGTCTTTTAAGGCAAATCACCGGAAAGCATTCAACGGTCTGTGTATAGCCGTTATACAATCCAGTGAAAAGGCAGGCCGGATTATACTCACTGCAAAGTCGGATGGGCTGAAGGAATCGGCAATCGTCATTGACTCAAAGTGAACCGATTCAAGAAATGCGGCGATATAAGAACCGCATGGTCAAAATAAAGGAACCTAAAATGAAAAAAGATCTTTTAATTGGTCTGGTGTTCTCCTTATTTCCTCTGGGCCTGATTGCTCAGTACACCCAACTTCCTTCACCGAATTCAACATCTGTCATGGGAGGAGAATACAATGTAATGAATAATGTGTGGGGAGCATCAACTGCCCAGACCCTTGAAGTGGATTTGAATGGAACATACTTTAGAGTAATTCTATCCGAACACAACAACACGGGTGGTACGCCGGCTGCTTATCCCGCCATTTTCAAAGGTAACCACTATGGTTGGGCCACAACAAAAAACAATCCGATGCCGATAAGGATTGACGAAATCGACAGCGCTCCATTCACATGGATCATCGATACAACCGGCGTCTCCGGGACCTATAACTGCGCTTATGAATCCTTTTTCAGTGATTTATCAACGGGGTCCAATTACAAAGCCGAATTGATGATCTGGATCAACTACCGCGGCGGTGCCAATCCGGGAGGCTCAATACAGGACACCGTGGAAATCGGAGGACGCAACTGGGTAGTCTATTATGCATTATGGGACTGGAACTATATCGCATATAAATTGATCGTCCCAACCGACAGCGTCAGCCTCGATTTAAAAGATTTCCTCCGTGACGCATTGACTCGAGGCTACCTCTTCACGTCATGGTATCTACATAATATGGAAGCAGGCTTTGAGATCTGGCGTAACGGACAGGGACTTGCGACGCTTGAGTACTCGGCTACAGTAATACCGGGTTCTTTCACGGATAATTTTGCGCCCACACCCTTTAATCTAATCTATCCTTCAAACAGTAAAGTATTAACTTCATGGGGTATTCCATTCCGATGGCAGACATCTGTCGATGCAAATACCGATCCTGTTGAATACATATTCCACCTTTTCGGCTCAAATATGGACACAACAATTACACAATTATACGACGATAGTCTATACTTTGATGCGAGCAACTGTCTTCTCCCTAATACGTACTATACATGGTCTGTCAAGGCAACAGATGGAATTGATACAACCTCGAGCACATCACAGAGAACTTTTCGAACACCTAAGGAGGCATCCGGAATAGATCAAACCGATAAAATCCCGGGCCGATATTCCTTGAGTCAGAACTATCCGAATCCGTTCAATCCGCAGACTACGATCTCTTACTCCCTGCCGCGGGCAAGCTGTGTCACTTTGAGAATTTATGATCCAACGGGACGCGAGATCGCGACACTTATTAACAATGAGAGAAAAGCAGCAGGCAACTATGAAGTATCATTTGATGCAACAGAATTGTCGAGCGGAGTCTATTTCTATCGTTTGAGCACAGAGAATTTTACTGAAGTTAAAAGTATGGTATTAATTAAGTAGCAACTCGAGGGACTGAAATTCTGATCCGGAAAATCAAGACAGCGGGGAATCCTCCAAAGAAGATTCTGTAGGCGGATACAAATGTGATTAAGGTAGACGACAAAGATATTTCCTTTAATACCATAGAGGTTTTGGATGAAGAAGTAATTTTAGTGCCGTATGCAGAAAATTTAATTCATTTCAGGATTACCAGTAAGATTAAGAAGGGATGAGATATGAAAATTGGTTACAGTTTACTGATCAGCGGTATGTGGCTGCTTGGAGCGTTCCCACTTTTCGGACAGGAAAGCACAAATTGTTTTATGACAGATTTTGAATCCAAATATATCATCGATAGCCCTCCTTTTCAACAGGAGGCTAAAACGACGACAACTCCCACCGTCACCGTTACATTCTACGCAAACGATACCCTCGTTGAAGTATCAAAATATCTCTACGGCAATAATGCGAATACGTATATGACCCAGATGGTGGATCAGCCGTCGTTGATCGATTACATCTCTCTCCTATCTCCAAATATACTTCGTTTTCCGGGAGGTAATTTGAGCAGTGTTTACTTCTGGGATGCCCTCCCAGGTTTACCACCGGCCGATGCTCCTGACTCCCTGGTGGACGGTTCTACTGGCGAGAACTCACCGGCCTCTTACTGGTATGGTAAAAATACATTTTCATGGACTATTTCGGTCGATAATTACTATAACATGCTGGGTATGACCGGCAGTACCGGTATAATCACGATCAACTATGCGTACGCCCGGTACGGGACCTCACAGGATCCGGTCGCAACGGCAGCACATTCGGCAGCGAATTGGGTTCGCTACGATGACGGTCGCACGCGATTCTGGGAAATCGGAAATGAAAATTACGGTGAGTGGGAAGCAGGGTACAGGATTGATCCGAGTAAAAACAAAGACGGTCAACCCGCCGTCATTACCGGCGAACTCTACGGAACGCATTTTAAGGTATTTGCCGATTCCATGCACAAGGCAGCTCAAGAACTCGGCTACACCATCTATATCGGTGCCGTACTCTACGAGCAGGCCTACGGAACTTCGACGCAATCTGCCTGGGATGCCGGATTTTTCAAACAAGCCGGCAATGCGGCCGATTTCTTCATCGTGCATTCTTATTACACAAATTATATGGAAAATTCATCCGCGGCGACCATTCTCAATTCCGCCGCTACCGTTACAACCAACATCATGAATTATGTGAAGCAGGTGATAAATGCCAAAAAAGTATCGATGAAGCCGATTGCTCTTACGGAGTGGAATATTTTTGCCGTGGGATCCAAACAGATGTGTTCGTTCATCAATGGTATGCACTCCGCTATCGTGCTGGGAGAATTGGCAAAGAATGGATACAGCATGTCAAGCCGGTGGGATCTGGCCAACGGGTATGAAAATGGAAACGATCACGGCATGTTCAACATTGGCGATGAGCCTGGAGGCGTGCCCAAATGGAATCCGCGTCCCCCTTTCTTTTACATGTACTTTTTTCAAAGATATTTTGGGGATCATATTCTAAGATCATACGTTACCGGAAATAGTAACGTCTTGGCGTACGCGTCTATATTTGGTTCCGGACACGCCGGGATTGTGGTTGTGAACAAAGGTACGGCCGAGCAGGTCGTGAAATTGGAACCCTTGTATTACGGGTTCGGCGAACGATATTACGTTTATTCCCTGACAGGCGGCAGCGGCAATGGCGATTTCTCACAGGCAGTGTACGTGAATGAAACCGGTCCGACTAATACAACCGGCGGGCCGATCAAAGATCTGGAGGAAATACCTGCGTGGGGTTATTCCATCGGTGATGAAATCAGGTTCATATCGCCCCCCAGATCTGTGCAATACATATTAATCGAGCCCGGTGATCAAATGCTGGCCGTGAAAAGCGATCGAAATCCCGGTGTAGTTGATCAGTTTAAATTATATCAGAACTATCCGAATCCGTTCAACCCGCAGACTACGATCTCTTACTCCCTGCCGCGGGCAAGCAGTGTCACATTGAGAATCTATGATCCCACGGGACGCGAGATCGCAACACTTATTGACAATGAGAGAAAAGCAGCAGGCACATATGAAATCTCATTTAATGCAAAACATTTACCAAGCGGAGTCTATTTCTATCGCTTAAGGACAGAGAACTTCACTGAAACCAAGAGCATGGTATTAATTAAGTAGTAATGCAAGGGTAAGACATCGGGTCCTCAAGAAGTACTTTGGATATTGAAGCCATCGGCTGTTGAAGGGATTCTTGAATGTTGACCGTGAAATATTTTTTCCTCTATATCGTTTGTTTCCTAACATCTCTGAATGCAACCTTTGCCCAACACTCGCCTTTATGGATTAACGAGTTCATGACGTCGAATGTCCTCGCCTTTGAAAATACCAATGGCGATTACGCTGATTGGATAGAAATTTATAATTCCAGTAACACAGCTATTGACCTGGCCGGTCTCTATTTCACAGGTGATCCTGGTACAAATACTTACTGGCAAATTCCAGGCGGACAGTCATCAAGGACAACGATTTCTGCAAAAGGATATCTGGTATTATTTGCAGATAAAATGACAGAACTTGGAGCAAATCACCTTGGTTTCAAGCTGAGCAGTGAACAGGGGAAGATCGTATTGATTGGTATAGATGGTACGACGATACTTGATTCGTTCTCTTATGGATATCAATTCCGTGATATTTCATACGGAAGGTTCCCGGATGGTGGAGGACAATGGATGTATATGCCCAGTTTTACTCCAGGCGCATACAACAAACAAGGTTTTAGTACATTCGTATTACCTCCAACAATAGATCAGGAAGCGGGTTTTTATACCAATGTATCTGTTGTATCTGTGTCCATTCAACCTGCCGCTGCGGGCGATACGATTCGTTATACGCTAAATGGCTCCGATCCCGGTGAAGAATCACCACAGTACACATCACCCATCGGGATAACTCAGACTGTGATTGTTAAAGCAAGATCGTTCAGATCCGGTTCAATGCCGAGCCAGATAACCACGAAGGCTTTTTTTCATGCTGATCACACCCTAGCTGTTCTTGCGCTGATGACAGATCCTAAGAACCTTTATGATCCGGTCACGGGCATTTATGTTAATGACAAAGACGGCCGTGGCTGGGAACGCTTCGGAGAGCTGGAATATTTTAAAAATGGATCACTTGCTTTCCACATCCCTGCGGGATTACGTATCCAGGGCAACACCGGACCTGTTGATTTCGGTAAAAAGTCTTTCCGCGCATATTTCCGGAATGGATATGGTAAAGATAGATTGGTCTATCCATTATTCCCGGGCAATCCAGTAACATCATTTGCTGCGCTTGTCTTTCGTTCCGGTTATGATGACGATATCGAACCGAAAAATGCTTATGGAACTCTTATACGAGATCCGCTGGTCAGCAAGCTCTGGCAAAGAATCGGCGGGCTTACTCCGCAAGAACGTTTTATTGTTCTTTATCTAAACGACAGCTACCATGGTATTTATGATCTTAAAGAGAGCATCGACGAGAATTATATATGCGATCATACGGGATATCAAGATGTCGATCTCATCCGCACGCGCTGGGATTCCCTCGAGACTATCCATGGCGATAAGGTCGAATGGTACGATATGGTTGACTTTTTCCGGACCAATTCATTTACCAGCGACTCGAAGATTGCCGAAGCTGCCCGGTTCCTTGACCTCGAGAACTATACGAACCTGCAGGCATTGACTCACGCTACCGAGTATAAGTCATGGGCTTACGGCGTTTCCGCTTTCCGTGAAAAGTCACCCAATGCATTATGGCGCTGGACAATATGGGATGCAGACCGTTCTTATGCTGAAATCAACTGGAACGGATTTACCGAGATGTACAGTCCCCTTGCCGATTATCTGGACACGCTCATCACAAAAAAACTTTTACAGAATCAGACCTACAAAATAAACTTTATCAACAGGATGGCCGATCTCCTGAATACGACCTTCTCGCCTGAAAACATAAAAGCAATAATCGATTCTCTGGCTCACTCTATTGAAGCCGAAATTCCCAATGAAGTCGTAAGATGGAACTATTCTGTAGCGAAATGGAATGCGAACGTGGACTCTTTAAGGACTTTTTCCGAACGGAGACAGTCGATTGTCCGTCAGCAAATACAGAATTATTTTAGTCTCGGCGGTCAGGCAAACCTCACCGTAGAAATTTCGGGGAAGGGAAGACTTGTCGTCAACACAATAAAAATAGATAAATTTCCATGGTCAGGGAAATACTTCCGCGGCATTCCCATTACGGTAACGGCAATTCCTGATCCAGGCTTTCAATTTTTGAGATGGGAAGGATCGTCTCCGCAAGCAGGCAAAAATGTGACGTTGAATCTCTCGGGAGATACCACTCTATCAGTCGTGTTCACCCAGTCCGGAAATGCTAATGCCGAACTCATTGTGCCGCAACGGATAAAACCGGGACAGCTTCTGCCGATAGTCGTGCGAATACGCGATGCAAATGGCAACATCAATCCGATCGAACAAACCCCGATCACCATTACATTTGGAGACGCACATGCAGATACTGTAATCGCCATCAAGCGCGGCGCAGGAACGGGTATAGTTCAGATTAATGCTGCATCACCGTTTCAGGTGTCCGTTCAGAACATTAATGTCCCCCCTGTGCAAAAGCAAATTGCCATTTCATCGGTTCCTACTGTTTCATATTCCGGCACATTGACTGCGAGCGAACAGGTTTGGGACAACACTGCCGACCGTCTTATTACCGCTGACATGACTATTCCTGTCGGATGTCATCTGACAATAAAACAAGGGACATGGATTCTTTTAAAAAAATACGTAAACATATACGTCGAAGGCAAGCTGACGGTGGAAGGAACCGACAGCGAACCGGTGATTTTCACATCGGAAAAATGGTCAGAACCGTGGGGAGGGATGGAATTCAAGGGTGCAATCGGAACATTTGAATATTGCATGGTGTCAAACGGCGGCGGCGATATGTCGAAAGGGTATCCGACAGACGACGGCTGGCATACAGGACATCAGCATATTTTCTATGGGAGGAATAATTCAGATTTTACATTCAACCAGTGTTTCTTCCTCTACTCACCCGGAAAGGTTTTTGGTGTGCAGGATGGCACGGTGACAGTCCGGAACTGCGTTTCTTCATTTGTCTGGCTCGGTGGAGAATTTCACAGGGTGTTCTTGAAGTATACGAACAGTCATATCATGAATCTCCCGGACGACAACAATGCAAGCTACACTGAGGATATCGACACCGACGGATTCCATATCGACTATGTGAATCCGACATATCCTCAATATTCCATCATCGATTCCTGTTATTTTATCACCGGAAAGGATGATGCGATCGATCACCATGCTTCACGACTGAAGATATCAAACTGCTGGCTTGAAGATTTTGTTCACGAGGGTGTGGCGGCATCAGGCCGTGATACCGTAAAGATCTTCAATACAGTTGCATTGAATAACGATCAGGGATTTGAAGATGGCTGGTCGGATCCGGGAGTCAACAGAGAACCATATGTCATTATCGATCATTGCATTGCAGTCGGTAACAATGTCGGCCTGCGTATCGGTGATAGCTACAGCTGGACATATAATAATAGTATGAAAGTCACAAACTCGATTATCTACAACAACAAGGATAACATTCTGAACTACCTAAACAGCACACATGCGCCGCTGGAAGGGGCGCTTGAAATTTCATATTCCATGACAAATGATCCAGACTACAATGCCTCACCGTATTGCATCACAGGAGTACCCAGCTTTGATTCATATTATTATTTGCTTCCCGGTTCCCCTGGAATCAACAAGGGTATGCGTGGAACAAACATGGGAAGGGCGGATTCAACTGCATTGACCGTGGGTTCGGTTATAATCAATGAGATAATGTACAACGCACCGGCGGGAATGAATTCGAAAGACTGGGTTGAGTTGTACAACTCACAAGCAACGGCTCAGGATCTTTCAGGTTGGATCTTGAAAGATGATAATGATGCACATATTTTTATCATTCCATCAGGTACAATCATTCAGGCAAATGGATACCGCGTAATATGCGAGGACACCGCCGAATTCAAACCGATCTATCCGAGTATAACCACTATTTCAGGAAATATTCCGTTTGGCTTCGGAGGCAAAGATCAGGTACGTCTTTTTATACCTGAAGGTCAAATTGTCGATAGTGTCTCATATAACAATAATAGTCCCTGGCCCGGCGAAGCGGACGGCGATGGTTATACAATCGTATTAATAGATCCTGCCAAAGATCACACGCTTCCCGCTAACTGGAGCAGGTCCGGTCAGTACGGAGGTTCACCGGGAAGACAAAATTTTATAGCAGATAGTGGAGGACAGCAGGGCTCTACTCCGACACAGTATATCCTTGAGCAAAACTATCCTAACCCGTTTAATTCATCCACCGTCTTTCGTTTTTCCCTACCTCAGCAAAGCCATATTGAGCTTGAAATATTTGATATTCTGGGTCGCCATGCTGCGACGATATTTTCCGGGCAACTACTACCGGGACGATATAACCTACCATGGAAGCCGGAAAATCTCAGCAGCGGTGTCTACCTGTATCGAATCCGAGCCGGTAATTTCATTGCCATAAAAAAGCTTATCCTTCTGAAGTAAACCGGCTAATCCAATATTGTATCGGGGATAGATGGGAAAACTCCAAGACCTTTGATGGAAGACAAAAAGAAGGAAAGTGAACAATGAGATCGGCCTTAATCGACAGTTATGCATTAATCGCAAACCTCGAAAACGAATGTCGCATACTGATTGATACGCCGCTGCACTGGCAATTAAACGAAAGAGTGAATTAATCACAGCTGAAAAAATATTTAAACAGGTTGAAAAGGATGTTAGGATACGATGGTTAAGAGTGCAGGAAAATAATTATGAATAGTATGAAATTATTTATGGAATTTAAAAAAGCATATGTTGAACTTATGCTTTCTTTTTCTCGAGAATGAATGCCGCATCGAGCTCAAACAATAATTCATCCCTGCATACGTCTGCCACTACATTCACAGAGGGCATGCTGGAAATGCCCAGTTCTTCGGCGATTGTCTGATAGACAGAAAAATCCTGCCGGCGTTTGAGGAACACCGTAGCTTCGCAGAGGTCTTGAAGCGTTGCACCCTCTGAAGCGATCAATACAGAAACCACATCGAGTGTTTGCCGGATCTGGGCAGCCGGGTTGCCAATGAATACACTTTTACCATGTTCATCGATGGAGGCCGTACCGGAAACCAGTATCAATTTACTGTCCGGTTGTTCGACCACTGCAGCGCGCGAGAATGCGGAGCCATAGCGGAACGGTGAACGTTGTTTGATTCCGTAAGCGGGACGGATTTGAATAGAGCTCCCCGGAGAACGATGAACGGCGAATACATCCATTGTAGCCGGGAGTCCGGAGGGATTTCTGCCTTCAATGCCTGTGCTTGCAGGAAGGTACATCTGTTCAGCCTGCAATCTGGAATCTGCGTTTTCGATAAAACCATATTCGGAATAACAACGATTTCTCACTGCATTAAAATCGTCGTACCACTCTAAAATATCCGATATGTATATCCATGTACGCACTACATCCTGATACGAGGCGCCTTCTGCACGGAGTAGTCTCTCGGCCTGGCGGAACATTGCTTCGGACTGAGATTTTCTATTGATATTTTTTACGTCGGTCGGTACTCCCCCATCAACATTATGGAGTATAAAAAATGTGGAGCCATTGAGATTCCAGGCTCGGCCTTTTGGATTTCCCTGATCCAGGATTGTCCGTACACGGGTACCCGAGCCGGGTTTCAAAGCTCTAATCTGAACACCGGCAAATTTATTTTCCAGACAAGACTCGCCTTCCACAAAAGTTACCGGTGTATTTATTTCCATTGTATGTTTACGAAGCGCGCGGGCCCGTGCTTCTAGAATCTGCGGTTGAATTCCGATGTCACCGAAGCATCGTTCATGAACGACTTGGCTGGAGGAAGCGGATAACAGATCGGCAATCCTGTCGTAGATTTCCTCCGCAGATTGCTCAGCATCCGTACCCCCTTTCGTGACCGAGGCACTGATAAATAATTGGTCGCGCATTGATGTTTCAAAAAAATCAAATGTGGGGAATGATTTGACTGAACGTTCTATCATCTATTTTCCTTGTTTAGCGATTTATCTTGTTTTGTTCAATTAAATTCGGATCCGTATCGGAGATCTTCTCTTTTCGGCACTTTTATTTTGCATTGCATTGGGATCCAGCTTCGCTGTCAGAGTATCCTGTATTGAGCTCGAGCTTTTTCCGGATGTCTCCGGTTAATTCGAGCAGATACAGATCAGTGCTGGGGAGAAAAAACGATAACTGACCGTATTGGGACGCGGTGAAGATGAGAAAACGGCCGTCCGGAGATATTCTCGGCTGGCTAATGCTCAATCCCATTTCGGCTGAGGAGAGTACGGCTTCAAGTTTTTCCCAGATTTCTTTATTCGTGCGAACTTTTAGGTCTCCAAAAACAGAACACCTAAATATATTGCATAATTTGATATTGTCAAGCATTATCTCAGAATATAGTGGCACTACATTTTGGGGAATTTCTGGCTTTTATTCCACTAAGTTGTTCATTTTAAATAATTTAACTTTTTTACAAACTCCATATGTGTTAAAGATCTGTTGGAGCAAAATTATCAGATAACCTTGGTGTGCATGCACGACTCTTCTTCCTTGCTATCGGGATGCTTGCAGGTTCTGAAGAACCGGAGATGTCTAATCGTGCGTTTATGCATATGCTTTCCTTCTTTCATGTCATTGGTATACTCTTTGATCTATGCACATCTATTATAAAAAATGCTAGTGAGGTGTTGGCTGCCATTTTGAATTCATCTCTTCAATCTTCTTTATACTTAATTTGCCGGTTTAGGCGTTGCCGCAGGATTCGGCAAATCTACCGGAACGTTTTCAGGATTACGAATAACACCTGCGAGTTTTTCACCTGTAGCTTTTACTGGTCCACTAATAAGCTCAGGGATAGTGTAGGTATTCAAGTCAGCGTCATAAAAAGTAGGATCTTTCTGAGGCACCACAAAAGCTTTGTATTGCTTTCCATTTTCGTCTATATATGTAATGTATGACCGATTGAATAAAGGATTGTTTCTTTTACTGCTAAAAACGATCCATCGACTATTGCTTGACCAGGAATGCCAGGATTCACACTGATCACTATTGATTTCCATTTTCCGGTATTCAGGATGACCGGCTTCTCCAGTTGCTTTCAAATCCAGAATGTAAAGGTCGCTATCGGGATGATAGCTGGGCCAACAACTATATTCACACATAGAAAATGTCAACCAACGCCCATCAGGACTAACCCGTGGTTGATTTATACTTAAACCTGTCTCTTTAGCTAAAAGGACTGTCTCAATTTCACCCCATCGATCTTGCTCTATATCATAGCTAATTCTAAACAGGCTGTATTTACTTTCTTGGTAGCGTTCAGGGGGCACTGTATTTCGATCTGTCCATAACATTTTTGCATTACAGAAATATAAATAACGCCCATCCGGCGACCAAGTAGGATAATTTTCCAACCAGTCTATCCGGGAAAGTTGAGGTATTGTTGTAATTTTCTTGGAATCAGGATGATAAAACCCGATCCATGAATCGATGTCTACAATATCACGCATTTCATTTCTGTTCGCATGCAGAATTAAAGGCGGGTAGTTGATGGTGCATGCTAATAATCGACCACTCGGGTGCCATGAGGTAAAACCAAATTTATTCACAATTTTATATATTTTATCTCCTTCAGCTATCAACAAACTACTTTTATAATCACTGCTTCGGGTACTAATTGATATTTTATCAGCACTGTTGTTAAAAAATGTATGACAATGAGCACATCCATACTTGTATCTATCATTTTTTAAGACGGGCGATTCTTCAAAGTTCTGTAAATTACGTTGATACAATCCCATCTTGCACCAGGTATTATGTGATGGGTGGATTTTCCGGTATACCAGAAAAGCATCTATTTCTTCATTTGCTATTTTATTGGTTATCGTTTGAAATTTGTTCCATTCTTCATTCTCAGCTTTTACAAATATGTCAATTAATAATTCCTGACCGCGATTCAAGCTTAGAAGTTCATTCCATAAATCTTCCGGAATTGAAATTTTCGGCGTCCGGCTAAGAATTTCAATCGGAGTGCCTTGCTTTGAATGGATCTTTACAAGATACTGAATCCCCTTTTCTTCAACCAAAAAGTTCAATGGTGCTATATTAGGTGGAATGACCGTCCCACAATAGTCAGGATGGATTTTGGGGAGCTGACTTATTGAATTATATTGGTCAATGGAGACTTTATGATTGTTCGAAATAAAAACGACTACACTGGCAATCAATATAACTAGCACAACAATTGAAAAATATCTGTATCGTTTTTTCATTTCTCCTCACCCGAATAAATATTTTTAAAAAAGGTATAGTAAAAAAAGTAGCTGCCTCTGAAATCATCTGGAAATTCTCTAAAGGCTTTGCTTTTGTCGCCTTTAAAGGTATATAAAGCTTTTAAAAAACTATTGAATCGGTGCAAGGATTGGGTGCTAATCATCAGATTCTTGCCTTGCAGAAGAATTTTTCCATTCGGATCGCGGGCAATAATTAAGATGGCTTCTTCGAATAATCGGGGAATACGAGGATATTGGAAATCTTCAAAACGGTCAATATTTTTAACAAAACCGTTTAAATCATTCATTAAAATGTAACAAGTCATTAAATACTCAAAAGCCATCCGGTTATATCGATTTTTTTCCAGCAAATCCAGAAGAAGCGCATCAATTGTTGGATAATCGAGGAGATGTTCTCGATCAATCACTAGGTTACGTAAATACTGAACTTGCTTATCCATTGACAAGGTAGAATCCGACTCGATTTTATTAAGGTACTCGTTTGCCCATTTCGAATAAAATAACATTTTGTTGAGCGCCCCGAGATAAATCCGAGCAGTACCGATATTGCCTTTAACCATATTTATTAGCGCCATTCGTTGAAGGAGTTGAGGGCGTTCTCCATAATATTCCATCGCTTCAGCCAGATCGTGCTCGGCTCCATTCACATAACCAAGATCAAGAAAAATGTCGAATTGATACCAGTATAAGTTTGCGTGGTACTTGCCAACTAGCAGAAGTGTACTCGGATTCTGCCGTAAAGTAATCGCAGCATTACCGAGCTGGCCGGAATGATATAAAGCACGGTTTACTGCCGCGATTACAAGATCATGATTTGGATTGTCCTTTGCGGCTTCCAACACTTCTGGCCACATCCGATTGAAAGCATAATAATCTACTGCAAATAATGCCTTTTGTTTGCTATCAAAAGAAAAGTAAACGGCAACAGCCGCAACCAAAAACAGGACACTTGTATCAATAATCCATTTTATGTTCTCATTCTTTATAAAAGATATTTCAGAGACTTTAAATATGAATTTTGGTAAGATGAGTCTGATTCTAAATATCCGCCAGATGATTAATGCAAATATTATTAATGGCAAAAATAAGTAATAGCCGTAAACGAATATAACACCATCTGTTTTATCATAGATTTGGAATTTCCAGAAAATCGGCGTTAATATAGTGAAAGCGTCAATACTGCTGAATCCATAAATAAAAACACCTTCAATATAAGGAATAATTAAAGCTGATAATAAACACATTAGGCTTATCTGCCACTGGCGTTTTGAGAGTAATTCGTACATACCGCAGAGTAGTGCAAATACAATGTATGCTCCTCCAACCAATGCATATAGAATTGCAGACAGAATCAAAAAAACAATCAGCCTGAGTGATTTATTTCCAAAATTAAATTTCATGTATAACCATACAAAACAAAGTGCAACTGTCAAAGTCATCGTAGTGGTGAAGTAAAACGTATATTGAGAGTAGAGTACAAGAAGAAAGATTGGGGGAACAAAACGAAGCCATTTTAGATGCGAAGCATTCACACTTTTAAGAAAGCTATCAATGAAAGCGCATATCACCCAGGCTTGTAATGTTATGATGAGTGCACCAGCCCAGGGAAAATAGAAAAATTGAGATAGGAAAGCGGACACATATTCGACGAGTCCACCGGGGTAAGATAGATACTCCTTGAAAAATAACCAATCCTTATAAAAAACAGGGAAGTAACGTATTTTCCCTGCACCATGATAAATAAGATGTAGGTCTATATAAAGCCATAGATATAAAAAAAACAAAGTAAAAAATACGAAACTTCGGATCGCCGTTCTGAGTTCTTTGAAAGGAATTTTTTTAAAATTTTCCATTAATAATTTTCAATTCTCATTTTAAGAGATTGTTATCGAAAAAGATAGTTATCCTCTTTCTCGTACTTCATGGCGGCACCCGTCAGAGCATCCAGATTAATTTTAGGATCAAGTATGGCCTTCTGTGTAATGCCTTCGGTTAAAGCTTGTTTAATAATTTCTTGTCCTGTGACCGGAATTGGCCCGTCAACAAGTTCTGGTACATTATAAGTGATAATAAATGTGTCGTAAAAAGTCGGATCTTCCTGCGGTAAAATAAATGGCTTATGGGCTTTTCCATTCTCATCAATATAGGTAAAATACAGCCGCGTGCAAAAATCATCCCGCATTTTACTGGAGAATACCAACCATCGATTGTTACTAGACCATGAGTTATAACTTTCAGGGCGATCACTATTGACATCCGCTTTATAATACTCTCCTGTCCGGAGATTCAGCAGATAAATATCTCCTCCAGGGCGATGAATAGAAAAAGTCCCCCATTTGGTCATGGCACAGGCCAAATATTTACCATCAGGGGAGATACGCGGTTGCGTAACGCTTAGACCTGTCTTTTCGTGAGATAAAACAATTTCAGGCTTGCCCCAGGTATCGGTTTCAATATCATACGATATACGCATCAGATCGTACATGATTTTATTATACATCTCTTCGAATAACGAACTGGAGTCTGGCTGCGGAGCACGACAATAGTAGAGATAACGTCCATCCGGTGACCATTCTGGATAAGTCTCCATAAATCGTGGACTGGCAAGAGCAGGACATGTCGTTACCATATTGGAATCAATTTTGTACAAAATTATATCAGACATTATATCATACCCTTCTTGGGTATATCCTACAGCATGGAAAAACTGCCTGACAATGTTCACCGAAAAGGCGATCGCTTTTCCGCTTGGATGCCACGATCGATAGGCGCCCGGGTTTTTATTAAACTTTGTCGTCATGTCAACTTTTTTAAACGTTCCATTTTGAATTATTAAAGTACCTGCTGCCTTGCCACCACGAATATGTATCATCATTTTATCCGGCTTTTTATTACAAAAAGAATGGCAATTGTAGCAGGCATTCAATGCACGCGTTTGTATGATAGCTTTTTCATCAAAATTTGTGACATTGCGTTGATATATTCCCATGATTTTTGATTGTACGAACATGGGATCAATCAACCGGTAGACCAAATATGGATCTATTTCTTCCTGTGCGATCTGATTCCGAATCGGATCAAACCGCACCCATTGGTTCTGCGAATCCTGGGCTGTAACAACGAAACGGATTTCTTTGCCTCTGTTCCGCACAAGAAGGTCCTTCCATTGTGAAATGGGAATTCTGATATCCGGTTCACTACTGTTGATTTCAACGGGTTTTCCTTCCCCACCAACGATGTCTACGCGGTATTGAAGAGCCTTCTCCTGAATCATAAAATTCAGAGGTGCGATGTTTGGTGGAATGATTATCCCAGTGTAATCGGGCTCAATTCTTGGAGGCCGATGGATTTCCCGCGGGTTTCCGATATCCTGTTTCTCGCAGGACATCCCTATCACTGATCCGATTATTAAGAGCCAGAAAAATGTATATTTAAAGTAGATTTTCATTCTAATGCTCCTTTGGTCTATAATAAAGTGTATAGAACCAATATGTATTCCCGTGATATTTATACAGTTCATTACGGGCCAAATTTTTATCACCATGGAATTTTCTTAATATATCTTGAAAATTTTTAAATCTCTTTATTATTTCCCCGTTAATTTTATATCCTTCAAGTGAAGGAAGATCGCTCTTCCCGGAAACAGCAAAATAAAGCAACAGGGCTTCTTGGTAATGCCTGGGGATATTAGTATAGCCTAAGTCTTTCAAGTATACTATTTCATTCACAAATTTACCGAGATTACCATTCAACAGATGAAAAGCCATTAAGTACTCAAAAGCCATTTTATTAGAGGGGCTATTTTTCAGAATGCCTTCTAAGGTAATATCTGGAGAAACAGTATAATAGATAAAATCATGCTCCGGGTGGGGCATACGAGATCGTATATCAAGAATATTCGGATAACGTGAAAACTTGGTAGTATCATTCAATAATTGGCGTAATTGATTTGCATTTCTTCTAAACAACAATGATTGATTTAGTTTAGAGATAAAAACATGAGCCGCATCAATTTCACCTTTGACTATACTCACCAATGCCAATCGCTCAAGAGTCCATCCGGTTTCGCCACGAATTGACATAGCCTCATGGGCCCAGTGTTCTGCTTCATTAATGAACCCTAAATCAAAATAAAAATCGCTATTCTGAAGTGGATAGATGAACCCGTCATCTTGTGTCATGAACAAACCATGTGTCCCCCCAATTTGTGGCAAGTCAAACATATCTGACGATAAGAGCCCTAAATGATAAAATGCCCTGTTGGCTTGAAAAATCATTTCCAAATCTAATCGGGATGTACCCTTTACCGTTTCTAATACTTGTTGCCACTCATGACTTTGAGCATAGTGATCCACCATCAGCTGGTCTTTTTGTCCTTCCTCATATGATAGAAAAGCTGTTACTGCTAGAAGAAAGATAAGTACGATAACCTGAAGTGTCATGTTCAACCGAGGCCCTACGCGACTTCTCAAAGAGGTCAAACGATTCCGCTCAACAGCTTTAACCTTCTTCAAATTCAGGAAAGTGATTACACCTTGAACAATCAATATAAGTGGATAGAACGCATATAATGCGATACGTAGTAAATAGATTTTTTCATTAATATAATCAAAAGGTAAGAGATAGATATACGCCAATCGCATGCTGACCAAGAAGATAAAGGATGCTGCCAGATAGGGTAATCCGACACTAGAAAGAATTATGAGGACACCCAAAATGTATCGACGAGCAAGCAGAAGTTCAAAAAGACCACACAAAATAACAAAAAGGAAAAACGCTCCTCCTACCAAAAAATAAAGCAAAAGCGACGACAGGATATATATGAGGAAACGAGTTACCTGAATCTTTGGCATAAAACGGATATAAAGAAAAGAAAATAGTAACGCAAGGAGAAATCCAATGGTAAAGTTCAATAAAAATTCATATTGACTATGACAGGCCAAGAGCAACAGGGCAGGAAGAAAAGATATGATGTCTCCCTTTATTTTTGTTCCAGTGTTTTGAATCAGCCATCGTGTTAGGTAGGTAGTCAGAATGGCAAAAACCGTAACCATCATCGAACCGATCCATGTAAAATAATAAAACTGTGCCAAAAATGCAGATATGTAATCTACCACTCCACCTGGATAAAGTAAATGTTCATTAAAGAATCGAATATTATAAAAGAAGACGGGTTCTTGATATTGATAGATAATTTTGGGATCCACTTGAAACCAGAACCACAAAAAATAGCAAATAAAAAAAATAGCGTTAACAATCAAATAATAAAACTTATTGTATTCTGCAGAGGATTGAAGAGATTTTGTCATTATTCTACTCTATTTTGTTTATGGATGACTCAAGATATCGCTATTAATTTTACTTTCAACGGTATTAATAAACTGTGATTTCCTCAGGAACTCAATGCCATACTTCGTTTACATGACCGAGGTCGAATTAGAAATCGCTTCTGCAAATATGATAGAAATTACTATACTCTGCAGCGTTTCCCAGTGATGTGAATACTTTTAAATTATTACTGTTTTTGTTGAAATGCAAATTTTGCAAATTTATCCCGGTAATCGCTGAGTAAAATTTTCTCTAATCGAAAGGATATATAGGATCCTTTTTCATAAAACTTATCTAAATTTGATTTATAACCTTGCTATTTGCAGATAATGATAGAAGCATGGGAATCATGTAATTTCATGAAGAAACAAAAAAATGGCTGGCTATTGAGGAGGCATATAAGAGAAATTTTTGACAAAGTTAAAATTATTATAAAATTAAAGGATCTATTGAATGTATGATCTGTCAAATTTAATAAATATTGGAGTGGGAAATGGCATTGCTGGAAGTCTGTCTTCTTGATGATTCACCGATAAATGGTTATCTGGGATTGGTTTTTAAAAAAACCGATGCTGTTGTCTGGCTACACACACCTAACCAACGAATAGATGTTTATTAATCTATTTTCAAAGTAAAAATATCGGATATCGACAGAGGGTTCAATCTCATCCAGTTTAACGATTCATGAAATCCTTTTACTCCTGGCAGAGATTCTTATAAAGAAGGCGGGACGCTGAGTTCTTCCTGTGTTGGGTATTTTAATTCTAAACCATCCTTAGTGTAACTCTCCCGATCCATAATACTTTGCATTTAAACTCTTATCCGTCTCCCTGGCAATTTTGATCAGCTCCTGCGGACTTTGGGGAATTGGGCTCGTAATAAGTTCCGGTATATTGAAGGTTTGAAGGGCCGATTCGTAGAAAGCGGGATCCTCCTGGGGCAGTACAAAAGCTTTGCTGGCATTTCCCTGCTCATCGAAATAGCTGAAATAAGGTCTCGCGGAGATTCCATCTTCACGCCTGCTGCTAAACGCAATCCAACGTCCGTTGCTGGACCATGAATGGTAGCTGTCGGAACGCTCGCTGTTGCAGGCAAGTTTTCGGATTTGCCTGGACTGCATATCCATGACGTACAGGTGGCCGCTGGACCGGGCCAATGGAAAACTGCCGTATTCAGACATTGTGAAAAGCAGGTATCGGCCATCCGGAGAGAACCTCGGGAAGGTGATGCTCATGCCGGTCTCAGATGAAGCCAGAAATGTCTCCAGTTTTCCGAATGTGGCGGTCTGCGGGTTAAACTCGATCCGCATTAAATCGTATTTTACATTTTTATAGTTTTCATTTTTCAGAACTTCAATGGAGTCAAAGCTTTGCGTACTGCAGAAATAGAGCCATCTGCCGTCCGTAGACCAGGTTGGATATGTTTCGTAACGATTGGTATCTGCAATCGACTGACAGGCTGAGATCGTGTTTGATTCCACGTTATAGAGAATTATATCGGAGACAATATCAAGAGCGTCTCGGTTCACACCTCTTGTATGAAAAAATTGTCTGACTTTATACACCGAAAAAGCGAGATACTTGCCACTCGGATGCCATGCTGGATGGCCCGCCGGAGCCTTGTTGAATTCTGTTTGTGTCTTGATAAAAGTTGTTTTTCCACCGATGCTGAGAAGCATGCCAGTTAAGGGTGCACCCCTAAAGTGAATCATCCAATTGTCCGGACTGTTATGAAGAAACGAATGGCAGTTAAAACATCCGTCATTCAAGGGTTTATTGTCAAGAATCTGCTTTTCGTCAAAATTTTCTAGATCTCTCTGATAAATCCCCATTTTTTTCCAGTACATATAAAGAGGGGGCATCAACCGGTAGACCAAATATGGATCTATTTCTTCTTGTGCGATCTGATTCCGAATCGGATCAAACCGCACCCATTGATTCTGCAAATCCTGGGCTGTAACAACGAAACGGATTTCTTTGCCCCTGTTCCGCACAAGAAGGTCCTTCCATTGTGAAATGGGAATTCTGATATCCGGTTTACTACTGTGGATTTCGATGGGTTTACCTTCCCCACCAACGATGTCTATGCGGTATTGAAGAGCCTTCTCCTGAATCATAAAATTCAGAGGTGCGATGTTTGGTGGAATGATCGTCCCCGTGTAATCGGGTTCAATGCGAGGAGATCGATGAATTTCCCGTGGATTTCTGATATCCTGTTTCTCGCAGGACATCCCTATCACTGATATGATTATTAAGAACCAAAAAAATGCATATTTTAAATAGATTTTCATTCGATTCCCCACATTCTGGACGACGTTTGCCCCGCCTTGCGCTCTATAGGATTGTTATAGAATAAATAATACCAATACGTGTTTCCGAACTGCTGCCGAAGCTCAGATTGAGCGGCTTTTCGATCACCGTTGTACTTCGCCAGGACTTGATTGAAGTCCTGAAAATGTTGTAATGTCTCATTCCGGATATACCGCATTAGCGGGGGTGTTTCGCGCGTTTTGCTTATCACCCACAAGCTAAGCAACGCTTCCTCCACGTGCCTGGGAATGTGATGATAATTGAAATTGTTCAACATATTGAGATCTTTCACCAGACCTCCCAATCGGCAGGTTAGAAGCTCATGGGCAATCCTGTATTCGAATGCCATTTTATTTTTTGGATTTTCTTTCAGAAGGCTGTCAAATTCCACTGGAGGATGACCACTCATAATGACGAAGTCCTTTTTCGGCAGCATGGACAGACCGTGACTCAATGTTTCGTCGTTGTAAGCCAGTTCCGGATCCTGAAGGATTTTTCTGAATTCCCGTGCCCAGTCTTTAAAGAACAACATTTTGTCCAGCACGTTCAGACATCTCTCTGCAGCTCGAAAATCGCCGCTCACAAAATTGACGATCACCATACGTTGTACTATCCACGGCGTTTCCCCATCGGTAGATACGGCTTCATAGGCCCAATGCCTGGCCTCGTTGATGGAGCCAAGTTCATAGCAGAAATCGCTTTCCTGAAGCGGAGCCGAATCACTAAACCCTTTTGGTAATATCAAGCCGGCTGCGCTGTTATTCTGTGGAAACGAAAACATGTTTTCCAGAAGTTGATCAGTATGAAAAAGCGCTCTGTTGGTATGAAACGCCACCTGTAATAGGTTGGATGGTTCCTCCACAGAAGTCCGTATGATATCCTCCCATTGCTGGTGGCGCGCGTAATAATCTACTTGAAGTAAAATGTGGTTGTTTTTCTCAAATGAAAAAAAAGCAGCAACTCCTGCAACCAAGAAAAGCACAAGGGTCTGCAATCCGTATTGCAGCCATGAATTCCGAAATTTTAATTTCTTCAAAAAACCAAGCCGCTCAAAAATAAATGGATGATATATTATAAATACTAGTATATAAAATAGAATCAGTAAATACGGTGTAATAAGCGGTGTGTAAGATTCCGTAAAAGGAAGAAGATGGAGATATGCCATCTGATCATTGATCAGAAAAAGATATTCTTTGGCCGTATAAGGAACCGCCGATGCAATCAATAGATATACAATACTCAGAACGGGACGCCTTAAATAGAAAGCTTCATACAGAATGCACATCAGTGCATATAATAAAAATACACCCCCGGCTACATAGAAAAGAACAAGTCCAAACGCAAGATAGGAGACAATCCTCGAAAGGGCACTCTTGCCGATTCGGAATTGTAAAAGGACGAAAAGTAAAGAAAGACTCAGAGCCAGATTGACCGCGAGCGGATGCTTGTAGTGGCTGTGAAGCATCAATAACAGAATAGCCGGGATAAAATGAACCAACTGGATTTGATAACCGGGCCGAATCGCTCGTATCAGCGATGCCGTCAACCGGGTAACTGCCCAAACCGTGGCTGTTATGACCAGCGCACCCAACATCGGAAAATAATAGAGTTGTGAGAGAAGTACTGCCACATAATCTAAGAGTCCGCCAGGATAGTTAAGAAATCCCTGGAAGAACCTAAAATCAAGCAAAAAGATAGGATCCTGACGTTGATTATAAAGAGCCGGATTAATGCGAAGCCAGAGATACAGGAAGAAGGCAATGAAGAAAACCCCTTCGCGTATGATTAATTTAATGCCGGTTTTTGCCGATATCTTTGAAGAAGCAGAATTCATAAATTTCTCCTCAATAAGCATATATCATAACAATTTGATAAAATATTTATAAAAAGTCAAAATTTACACTATATACAGTTATTTCATAATCCTTGCAATGAGGGATTATCAACTAGAAAAACCTTCAAAAAGGGCAAAATTTTTCATTTTAAAAATTTTATAAGGTTAGACCGGCTTCTTGACTTTTAAAATGAATTATCATAAATTGAACAAATTAAAAAGTGATTGAACCGTTTCAATTGAAATCGGTTTTTTAAAAATTGAAGTTCTTCTTATCGGGAATTTTATTTACGAATAGGAGAGCACAAGTGAAGAAAGTAACCATTGACGATGTTGCAAGACGAGCCGGCGTCTCGATCGGTACGGTGTCTGCCGTAATTAACGAAAAAAATATCGTCAAATCCGAGACAAGAAAAGCAGTTCTGATTGCAATGAAAGAACTGAATTACCGACCGCGGGGAAGTGCTCGTAATCTGAAGAACACAGCCACGACCTACAGCAGTATCGGCTTGCTCATTCGCGAGTTGGACAATCCATTTTATACAGCAATTGCATTGGGAGTAATTGAGTATGCCAGCAGCAAGGGATATTTAGTCAGCATCGTCAGTTCAGAAGGCGATCATAAGTACGAAGAAAAAATTACACAGAGTTTCTCTGATAAGGATATAAAAGGAGCAATTATCGCACCGGTATTGGAAGGGACTGCCGAAATCGAACACCTCTTCCGACTAAAGATGATCAATTTCCCGTTTGTGCTACTGGAAAACGTCAAAGGAATCCAGGCAAATGTAGTGAGCATAAATAACATCAAGGCGATGAAAGAAGCAATGAAGTATTTGATTGACAACGGCCATTCCAAGATCGTACATTTTTCCGGGCCGAAACATGCTTCTCACACTTACGAAAGGATCGATGGCTTTCGCCGGGCTTATAGTGAAAGCCATTTTGCCTATAACGGCGACATGATAGTCCCGACAGGTGCTCACCTTGACGATGGTTACCATCAGTGTCTCGAATATTTTAAAAACAGAATCCGTGAGGATTATCCAACCGCCATTGTTTGCTACAACGATCTCGTTGCTCTCGGTGTTATGGAGGCATTGACCGAATTGAAAATTAAGATACCCGACGATATTTCTGTCGTGGGTAATGACGATATTCCCTTTTCGAGACACAATCCAATGCAATTAACGACGATTCGCGCTCCAATGTTCGAGTTGGGCAGAAGGGCAGCAGAAATCCTGATCAAAAACATCGAATCCCCCGAACCCTTACCAGTAGAAAACGTGGTCCTGGATGCAGAGTTTGTTATAAGAAAATCCACAAAGATCCTGCATCCGCCGTTACCTACATTGAATCAGCATAGTCTGGAAGAAACCCTGACATGAAGGGAACTGATTGAGGGGTATAGTCGTTGGATATTTCATCACAAGTAAGACATCTAAATATACCACATTCTAAATTATTCTAAGAAGAATTCCTTCCGAAAAGATATGTATACTCTAGGTTATGATGTTGGTAGTTCATCCGTCAAGGCGGCTCTATTAAATCTTGAGACGGGGAAGGTTGAAGCCAGCGCCTTCTTTCCAAAAAACGAAATGCCGATTACCGCTCTTCGTGCCGGCTGGGCAGAGCAGGATCCGAATATGTGGTGGGAGAATTTGAAACTCGCTACATCGGAAACTCTCTCAATTTCACACATCAAGCCCGATCAAATAATCGCCATAGGAATCTCCTATCAGATGCACGGTCTCGTGATCGTCGATAAAAACAAACAGGCTCTTCGTCACTCTATTATATGGTGCGACAGTAGAGCTGTAGAGATCGGTCGAAAGGCTTTTGACGCCCTTGGTGCCGAAAAATGCCTCGGTTCACTCCTGAACTCTCCCGGAAATTTCACCGCCTCCAAGTTACGCTGGGTGAAAGAGAATGAGCCCAAGCTGTACGACAGGATTGATAAGTTTATGCTCCCGGGTGATTACATCGCCATGCGGTTAACCGGTGAAGCTGCGACAACCCTTTCCGGTTTATCCGAGGGAATTCTCTGGGATTTCAAAACTGATTCGATTGCCTCTTTCCTGCTCGGACACTACGGCATCGATCCACGCTTGATCCCTCACATCGTTCCGACATTTGGTGAACAAGGCCGCCTCAGCCGACCAGCTTCGCAGGAACTGGGTCTGCCGGAAGGTATCCCTGTTTCCTACAGGGCGGGCGACCAGCCAAACAATGCTCTCTCGTTAAATGTAATGGAACCGGGCGAGATTGCTGCAACTGCAGGAACATCCGGCGTTGTCTATGGAGTTAGTGATACACTGAAGTACGATCATGCTTCGCGCGTCAACTCATTTGCTCACGTCAATCACCGTACCGACGCCCACCGCATCGGGGTATTGCTGTGCATTAACGGAACGGGCATTGCCAACAGCTGGATCCGTCGCATCACGGGTCAACAGTCTGTCGAATACGCTCGGCTGGATGAAGCGGTGTCGAAAATTCCGGCAGGATCCGGTGGAATCATCTTTCTGCCGTTTGGCAACGGTGCAGAACGGATGCTGGAGAATCGCGACATCGGCGCCCATTTTCTCAATCTGCAATTCAACCTTCACTCACAATCGCATCTTATGCGCGCCATACAGGAAGGAATTGCATTCGCTTTCAACTATGGAATTGAAATCATGCATGGAATGAATATAAAGCCAACCGTGGTTCGCGCCGGTCTTGCCAATCTATTTTTAAGTCCCATATTTTCGGAGACTCTGGCACATACAGCGGGTGTCTCCATCGAGCTATACAGTACCGACGGTGCTCAAGGCGCTGCACGAGGAGCCGCACTGGGTGTGAAGTACTACAAATCTCGCACAGAGATGTTTAATGGACTTCAACGTTTGAAAGTCATCGAACCTCAAAATTCACGAACAGCTGAATATAGAAATTTATACGAACACTGGTCTTCTGCATTAAATCAAATTCTTCAATTAAAGGGATAATACAATGAGCACAAATGTGACACTCGGCAACAAAGAATATTTTCCAATGGTCGGTAAAAAAATCGCTTTTGAAGGGCCCGGCTCAAAAAATCCATTGGCGTTTAAGTATTATGATGAAAATAAATCAGTAGCCGGCAAAACGATGAAGGAGTATCTCCGCTTCGCGGTTGCCTACTGGCACTCGTTCTGTGGAACCGGGGGCGACCCATTCGGACCCGGCACAAAAAACCTGCCCTGGAATGAACCGGCTGATCCCATACAACGAGGAAAAGCAAAGATGGATGCGGCATTCGAGTTCATAACAAAGCTCGGTGTCCCATTTTACTGTTTCCACGATTTTGATCTTGTGGATGAAGCTTCATCGATTCAAGAATCGGAACAGCGGTTATCCACGATGGTCGAATATGCAAAAGAGAAACAAAAGGCCTCCGGCGTCCAGCTACTCTGGGGCACGGCAAATCTCTTCTCCCATCCGCGCTACATGAATGGAGCCGGTACCAATCCAGATTTCGCCGTCGTCGCTCACGCAGCAGCACAACTAAAAAATGCGCTGGATGCGACGATCGCACTCGGCGGTCTTAACTACGTCTTCTGGGGAGGACGGGAAGGATATATGTCGCTCCTCAACACGAATATGAAACGCGAGCGCGAACATATGGCACGATTCCTGACTATGGCGCGCGATTATGCAAGGAAACAGGGTTTCAAAGGCACGTTCTTTGTCGAACCAAAGCCTATGGAGCCGATGAAGCACCAGTACGATTTCGATACAGCAACGGTAATCGGGTTCCTGCGCGAATTCAATCTGCAGAACGATTTCAAACTGAACATCGAGGTGAATCATGCGACACTGGCAAATCACTCTTTTCAGCATGAGCTTCAGGTTGCCACCGATAGCGGCTTGCTGGGAAGCATAGATGCAAACAGAGGCGACCCCCAGAACGGCTGGGACACCGATCAATTTCCAATAGATCTGTTTGAGCTGGCACAGGCCATGCTGGTGATAGTGGAAGCCGGTGGATTTACTGCGGGCGGAATCAACTTCGATGCGAAAGTTCGACGGAACTCGACAGATCCTGACGATCTTTTCATTGCGCATATTGCAGGAATGGATGCCATCGCACGGGCACTCCTGATTGCTATCAATGTTCTGGAAAAATCTCCTTACAGGAAACTCCGCACCCAGCGGTATGCCTCCTTCGATAACGGCTCGGGTGCTGCATTCGAGAAGGGAAAACTGACTCTCGAAGACCTGCGGAAGATCGCTATAGAGAACGGCGGACCAAAGCAAATCAGCGGTAAACAGGAATTGTATGAGACATTCATCAACGACTACATTTAACTCTCAACGATTACTTAATAAACCGCTTTTCTAGACTTTTTTATTCTTATTATAGACTGTCCCGCTCTTTTAGCGGGACATCTTTTTATTCAGGTGCATACCTATGAAACGCCGGAATATTTTTCTACTAGGTTTCCTCCTTGTTTTTTCAAGTCATAATTTTTATCTCCGTGCAGAGAAGAAGATAATCCAAAACGGAGTTCGGGTGGAAACCAGAGACTTGAATATAAAAGTGCAGTTTTATGCTGACAATATAGTTCGAGTCGTAAAATGGCTACCAGGAACGACCCCGGATACGACGAGCCTGGTTGTGATCCGGAAAACGATGCCGGAGATAAATATCCATACTCTCGAGATGGGACCAGAAATCATTGTTATTTCTGAAAAATTACTCGTACGAATTTCAAAAATCGACGGCTCTCTTGTATTCCTGACAAGGGATCTCGATAAAATTCTGAAAGAGAGCGGAAAAGCGATTATTACACCGACAGCCGATAAGACTTTTCAAATTGAACAGCGATTTGTGTTGCCGCCGGATGAAGGGATATACGGACTTGGGCAACATCAATACGGATACATGAATTACCGCGGACGCACGGTGAAGCTCGTCCAAACCAACACCGATGCGGTTACACCTTTTCTGATCTCTACAAAAAATTATGGGATTCTGTGGGACAATTATTCGAAGACAATTTTTAAAGACAGCGAAAAAGAAACCTCGCTCTGGTCGGACGTTGCGGATAATATCGATTACTATTTTATTTTCGGCGATTCAATGGATAGCGTCATAGCCGGTTATCGAAATCTTACAGGACAGGCTCCGATGTACGGCAAATGGGCCTACGGATACTGGCAAAGCAAAGAACATTATGAAAACCGCGATGAATTGTTAAGAACTGCAGGGGAGTACCGCGATCGTAAAATTCCTATAGATAATATCATCCAGGATTGGGATTACTGGGATGGCGGACAAAATTGGGGACAATTATTTTTCGACGAAAAAAAATTCCCTCATCCAAAAGAAATGATAGATAGCCTTCACAGGCAGAACTTTCATGTCATGATTTCTATCTGGCCTGGATTAGGGCCCAATACTCCGGTTTATAAAGATATGCAGCAACGAGGGTATCTCTACAGTCCTGTCGGATGGGGCGGTTTTAAATTTTACGATGCCTATAATCCTGCTGCTAACGACCTGTACTGGTATTATATGAAAAAAGGATTATTCTCCAAAGGTATTGACGCCTGGTGGATAGATTCAACCGAACCCGATATCATCAATGCGCTGACAAAAGAATCTACCGAGTATGAAATGAAAAAAGTAGGCAGAAATTATTTGGGTCCCTTTGCCAGATATCTCAATCCTTATTCGCTTCTCATAACGGAGGCGGTTTATAGAAATCAACGCAAAGAAACCGATCAGAAACGTGTCTACATCCTCACGCGATCGACGTTTGCAGGTCAGCAACGGGCTGCAGCGACGACATGGTCGGGCGATATCGGCGCCGACTGGAGCATTTTTAAAAACCAGATATCAGCGGGTCTTAATCATTGTATGGCCGGCATCCCGTACTGGACATTTGATATCGGCGGTTTTGTCATCGGCAGTTACGGGGGTGTTTTCTCAAACGGCGGTAAAGATCCGGCTTATCAGGAACTATACACACGGATGTTTCAGTTTGGCTCGTTCTGTCCGATATTCAGATCTCACGGTTCAGAGACTCCGCGTGAAATATGGCAGTTCGGCGATTTTTCTCAAACGCTTATAAAATTCGACAACTTGCGCTATCGTTTGCTCCCCTATATCTATTCATTGGCACACCAGGTCACTAATAATGGATATACAATAATGCGCGGCTTGCCCATGGATTTTGAGAATGACAAGAACACTTATTCCATCGACGATCAGTTCATGTTTGGTCCGTCAATAATGGTATGCCCTGTTACCGAGTATATGCTTCATCGACCGCCTGAACAGAGCATCCCGGTTACTGCCGAACACTTTAAGACGAAAGAGGGTACGCAGGGCCTACATGCCAAATATTATAAAGACACACAATATAAAAATCTGACACTCGAAAGAATTGATTCTACGATCAATATTTTCTGGTATACAGGACGCCCGGATTATGTCACAGATTCTACATTGTCAATTCGCTGGTCGGGAAAACTGGTACCAACCCAGACAGGAAAACACCAATTCCACATCAAATGCTTCGGACCTAAACGTATTTTCATCGATGGGAAGGAATTACCACTAATTTATCAAAGTGTCGAAGCGTATACCGATTTTGTTGAATTACAGGCCGGTAGAGAATATGATTTCGTAATGGAGACGGAGAATTATACTACGGGTGCTTTAAGAGTTTTACTTTTTTGGAAAACGCCCGATATTTTCGCCAAGGGAAAAATAGCGGAGACAAAAGTACAAACCCGAAAAGTATATTTACCTGCACGCCATCAATGGTATGATTTTTGGACAGGCGAAATCAATTCAGGCGGTCAAACCATTCTTTCAGATGCACCTATAGATAAAATACCTCTGCTCGTAAGAGCGGGTTCAATAATACCGATGGGACCTTTTATTCAGTATTCAACCGAGAAACCTGCCGATCCTATTGAACTGCGTATTTATCCCGGTGCAAACGGAAGCTTCACACTCTATGAAGATGAAAACGATAATTATAATTATGAAAAAGGATTCTTCGCAACAATCGATTTTACGTGGGACGATGCGAAACACCGGCTTACGATAGGCAAGCGGAGCGGTTCATTCCCCGGGATGCTGGAAAACCGCGACTTTGAAATTATCATTGTGAATAAAGATAAAGGCATCAGGATAGAAACGACAGAGAAACCCGATAAAGTCATTCACTATCAGGGTGAAGAACAGATTGTACAATTTTAACATTCATCCGCTCACTTCGTCGGCACCGCCGGGCGAAGCGTAGCGGATTGAGCACGAAGCCTTAGCACTGCTTTTAATAAACCTTGCGAAGTTGCTGTCAGTGTTATTTCGCCCGGTTGCTTGTCTGATTGTACGATCACTTGTGCCAATCCATTGAATACCCTACGCTTACAGATGTCCGCTGGTTTGAAAACCCGGATGATACCCGCATCGGTATTAAGATTATCATAAAGGTACCTTGGAATTAGCGGGGTCCCGACGATTGAATAAATGTTATTACCTTCATGTAGAATGGAATGATCAAGTATATATTTTTGAACAGCATCGTCACGCTTGATATTTTTCGCCACACAATGTCCATTCACATAAATTGCCTGCTCTTCGCCCAAACTTTTTGGCCACAACGATATTTCTGCATCATCTGTCAGGCGGGTTAAATTGAATGTGCCGCGAATAACAATCGTCTTAAATATATCGTTCGTTTTTGCGTTGTAATTACCCTGTTCATCGAGTGCAGACGGCCAGTTTGAGTCGTTAAAATCGGGACTTGTTTCAGGATAATTCTCCACTGTCCTCACTGCTTGTGCTTTAAGGCTATCAATTCTTATCTGGTTAATTTCCTCAAAATAACTATCAGGTTCATGCGACGACGGATCGCCATTCCCCACGCCAATGATTCTTCCCGGTCCTTGTATAGAAAAAGCAATTTCGTTGCCGGCTGTGGGCACAGTTCTTCCATTCATGTCGGCGACTTGTACTGTAATCACCGATATATCTTCACCGTCGGCTCTTATCGAGTAACGGTCAGGAGTGAGTGTAACGATTGCCGGTTCTGCGGTGGTCTCGATCCGATCGGTTATAATTTCTTTCCCATCCTTATAACCGCGTGCGAGCAGCGTCCCCGGTTCATAGTTCACCATCCATTCTATATGGGAGTTCTTAGGCATGATTTGCAGTCCGAGACTTCTATTATTCAGGAAAAGTTCGACATCATCACAGTTGCTGTAAGCCCAGACAATTATCGGCTGTCCTTCTTTCTTTTTCCAGTTCCAGTGAGGAAAAATATGAAGTACAGGTTCATCTGTCCACCGCGATTTGAGATAATAGAACATGTCTTTTGGAAAGCCGCAGAGATCCAGGATACCGCATTGAGTACTTACCTGAGGCCAGCCGAACGGATCCGGTTCACCACGATAATCGAACCCAGTCCAAAAGAACAAACCGGACAGAAAAGGACGTGCGGCATAGAATTTAAATCCTTCTTCCAGACTGCGTCCTGCAGATTTTCTATCGGTTGCCGTCATGTGTGCATTGACCGTATCGTCTTCATAGATACCGCGGGTTCCGCGTGATGTCGTTTCTTCGGTACCAATCCGCGGTTGATCGGGAAAATCCATGGCTTGCCTGTCGATGTCTCCATTAAAGATATAATTGAATCCCATGACATCCTGGACCGTGGAGATCCCTTTTCCCCACCCGCCGCTGTTTGCATATGTGAAACGGCGTGTCGGGTCAAGCCGCTGCGCAAATGTCTGCATTGTTGATGCAATGCGTGCACCCGTGACATTCCCTTCGATGGCCCACTCTTCGTTACCTATCGACCAGATTATCACGCTGGGATGGTTCCTGTCTCGCATGATCAAGCGCCTGAGTAGATCGAGTTGCTCGGTATTGCCGCCCATCAATCGGTTTTCGTCGATCACGAGCATGCCAAGACGGTCACACACATCAAGCAGCTCCGGAGTGGGAGGATTATGTGCACAGCGGTAGGCGTTCGATCCCATTTCTTTCAGACGCCTAATACGAAATTCCTGGAGGGCGTCTGGCATTGCAGTACCAACACCGGCATGATCCTGGTGTTTATTCGTTCCTTTGAGATACACATGTTTACCGTTAAGGAAAAATCCTTCCCTCGGATCAAAACGAATAGTCCGGATGCCGAATGTGGTTTCGTACCGGTCTATTACGGAGCCGCCGGAACTGAGAGTGGTGATGAGCGTATAGAGGTACGGCGTTTCGACCGACCATAACGATGGATTTTCGACCCGTATCAAACATGAAGACTCTTTGATATCGCCCGGCTTCAGTTCAAGCTGTACTAACTCTCCTCTCGCGATTGTCACTCCGTTTGCATCAACAATGATCTGAGCGATATAGAAATTTTCATCGTGCGGTCCTTCATTGGTGACCGTCGCCCGAGCCGTGACAATCGCCGAATTTTCCACGAGATCGGATGAGACGAATGTCCCATACGGCGCAATATGGAGCGATGATGTTTTATTAAGCCATACATGACGATAAATACCCGCGCCTTCATAGTACCAGCCTTCTTCCATTGTTGCGTCGACGCGAACGGTGACAACATTATCTCCGCCATAATTTAAATAGTCGGTGACGTCATACTGAAAGCCCGAATAGCCGCTGTGTTCTTCACCCAGATAGAATCCGTTAATCCAGACAGTCGAATTCCGGTGGACGCCGTCAAACTCAATACTGATACGTCGGCCAAGATCAGATTCCGGAATGAAAAAAGTCCTCCTATACCAGCCGATACTGGTTTCCGGGAAGTTCCTACCGACTTTTTTAAAGCCGTGACTGGAACTGGCTTTCGCATCAAAAGGGAGCTCCACCGCCCAATCGTGAGGAAGATTGAGTATCCGCCAGGCGCGATCATCAAAATTTTTTGCAGCAGGTCCGTCACCATACCCTGCTTTAGCAAAATAGGTGTGGTATCGGGTCGCATGATCAAAATCTTTGTCTGTATTAAATACATGTCCGAAGGCGAAACGCCATCCGAAATCCATTAATAACCGTTCGCGTCCGGCGGAAGTTGCCGGGTTACGTAAACTGGTTTGTCCCGAAATCGGGATGCTTAGTGCCAGCAGTAATGCAATAACCAGCATCAGTCTAATTTTACTCGGTTTATTTCTCATGATTTCACGTAGTAGTAATTATGGATTATATTTGTTTGTCACTTTTTGATATAGATATAATATTCCGATTTCTACAGGCAGTGTTGCCCCAATAAGCCACAGAGGAAGCTGGCCTGCAATAGACCGGATTCCCTCCTGTTGCGTATCCATCGGTTGATAGAGTATTAAAATAGCAACAAAGTTATTGGTAAAGTGTGCTGCCATTGAAGGGAGAAGACTCTTACTCCGGTAATAAAAATATCCGAAAAGTATGCCAAGCATTGAGAGCGATACGAGTCCCAGCGGCTGAAAATGGAAGAGGCCGAAGAATATTCCGACCAGGAGAATGCTTTTCCATCGTATCGTCCGTTCAAACGTGCGCTGTACATACCCCCGGAAGAAAATCTCCTCGCAAATCGCCGGTGTAAGACAGATAACGACCACAAGCCATAGTAACTCTCCGGTAGAATGTGCTGTGAAAATTTCTGCATTCATTTCCAATAATTTTTCCGGGATGTGTAATTGACGTAACAACTCATCGGCAATCCAATTGGATGCAGGTATCAGAGTCAGTGTAGCAATGACGGCCAATAGTATTTCCACGAAGGAACTGCGTTTAAGCCGGATGTACCCTCGTATATCGGACGTATGCCAGCGTTTGATTAGCCATAAAACCGGCATCAACATGAAGCTAAATTCCGAGACTAAAACAACAGCCTGAAGCGGAGCGGCATAATATTTCATAAATTCTGAAAGCCTATCAAAATAATTACCGCTCATATCCGGACCCCCCGACACAAGCTGGCCTATGCCGATGGTTATGACGACGATAATTGATTCTGCATTGAAATATAATACGCCGATGCCGAGGAGCGCGATTATTGCAGCTGTATTCAGACTGCGACCGCTCTGCTCCCACGAGCCCTGCAGAAGAGAATTACGATCCGGCGTCGTGATCTCAGCTTGTGCCTGCGGTTGGCTTTCTGTATTCATCATATCATAATTGTCGTATCAGTTTGCCTCAGTTGAACATTTAATTCATCTCGTGCACGAAGATCGAAATACAGCACTGTTGTGTACAACGGGCTTACCAGAAGTTGTAGTACGGTGCTGAGGCTGGCGACTAATCCCATACGAATTCCAATTGTTCTGAAAGTCTCAAAAATCGCCGTAGGATCGACTTCTTTCGAACCGGCCGAACCCAGCATCGAAAAATATGAAGCGAAAAAATCCCACATTACGATAAGATATACCGGTGTTATAATAAGAGAGACTGCAAAGCTCAGCATGATATTCATCAGCAGTAGAATTCCAAAGACGCGCCACCAGTTACCACGGACAAGTTGCCTGCTTCGCCTGAAGGACTGAAAAATATTCGCATCCTCCCACCCTATAGCCTGAACCGTAAAAGCCCAATTTGTAGTAAGAAAGACGATAAACCCTATGGATGCTAATAGAAGCAGAACGGCAAAGAATCCTAACAGAAACAATTTTGCCGCGATTGCAGCGATAAGCAGGATATATGGAATCAGAATCAAACCGACGATTACAAGTCCTATCAGTATATTTTGTCCTATCAGCCGCAGAAATCGTATGCTGAACATTCGGCGCAATGCTTCCTCCCAGGTGATATACCGCCCGTCCATTTCCTCGCAGCTCGTGATAGTGACGCCTAGGATAGCTGCTTCCGTTCCCAAAACAAAGAAGGTCAATCCTATGAAAAATCCTATCATAGTAATCAACATACTTCCGAATCCTTCAGGTATATTCGCCCCTCCGATTGTTTTATCGTTAATCATATTTGCAATTTCGGAAAAGAAAGAATCCATTCCGAGGATGAATATTACGGCAGGCAGCACCATAATAATCGAAACGAGGATAAGGTTTCGGAGCCAGGTTTTTCCGATCAGTTTAAAGAGCCGGTCGAATATCTCGCCGAGAGTCATGGGAGTAATTGTCATGGCGTTCTCCAGGGTTAGGATATGATAAATAAATTATTCAGCATTTGTCCTTGTATGGAATCGGGAAGACTTTTTAAATTGTACGAAAGTCGACGGAAACAAACAACCGAAAAAGGACCATTATTCAATGAAAAATATTCATGACTTGATAATATTATCTATTTTCTTCAATTCCTCCTGTGTAAACTTCAAATCATTCAACGCCGCTACTGCATTTTCGATTTGCGACACACGGCTGGCTCCGACCACGGCCGAAGTCACTTCAGGATGCCGTAAGACCCACGCAAGCGCCATTTGTGCCAGTGTTTGGCCCCGTTTCACTGCCAGCTCGTTCAGGCGCCGCACGCGGGACAATTTGTCTTCGGTAATTTGATTCGGTCTAAGGAAACCATGTGGTTTGCTTGCACGTGAGCCATCGGGAATTCCATCAAGATATCTGTCGGTCAGCATACCCTGAGCCAGCGGTGAGAACACAATGCAGCCAATTCCCTTCTCACGGAGCACCCCTAGCAGGCCGTCTTCAATCCACCTGTCGAACATATTGTACTTGGGCTGATGAATCAAACAGGGTGTTCCGAGTGACTGCAATATTTGTGCGGCATGTTGTGTCTGTTCTGCATTATAATTCGAGATGCCTGCATAAAGAGCCTTGCCGCTGCGTACAATACTGTCGAGCGCCTGCATCGTTTCTTCCAGGGGAGTTTCAGTATCCGGCCTGTGATGATAAAAGATATCTACATACTCCAATCCCATACGGTGCAGACTCTGATCCAGACTTGCAACTAGGTATTTGCGCGATCCCCATTCACCATACGGTCCCGGCCACATCAGGTATCCTGCCTTCGTAGAGATGATAAGTTCATCCCGGTAGCGGGATAGGTCCTGTCGAAGAATTTTTCCGAAGGTCTCTTCTGCCGAACCCGGCGGAGGTCCATAATTATTCGCAAGGTCGAAATGCGTTATGCCGAGATCGAATGCACGTCTGATTATCGCGCGTGAATTTCCCGGTGCATCTACTCCGCCGAAGTTATGCCAGAGTCCGAGAGAAATGGCCGGCAGTTTGAGTCCGCTACGGCCGCAGCGGTTATATTTCATCGAATCGTATCGAGCATCTAATGCATGATATTCATCCATTTAGATTCCTTTCATTCCCTGAAATAATTTTACTAAAGTAATGAAAATATGGGGCGAGAATCAACCCCAATAATTCAATCTTGGTCATCATCGAGAGCTTTTTCTAAATTATTATGCAAGACACCGAGAAGACATAAACCACATATTTTTCGTTCTGAATGCCGGTCTTTGAATGGTTTTGCATTTTTTCCTTGCCTTTGTGCAGATGCTTCTTTATGTTTAACTCGCTGTATTCGAAATGCAAGTGCAATCTGTAAGTAAATATTTATTAAATAGGAAGGATATTGATGAGGTTTCCTCGCAGCAGCGGAATTCTTTTACATCCAACATCCTTACCGGGGCCTTTCGGTTCTGGAGATCTTGGCGCAGAGTCATATAAATTTATCGATTTGTTATTATCAACCGGTCAATCGCTCTGGCAAATGCTTCCAATAGGTCCGGCAGGCATGGCAAACTCGCCATATATGTCTCTTTCGGCTTTTGCCGGAAGTCCGCTATTCATCGACTTATGTGAATTGGTTTCACACGGTTGGTTGACACACTATGATCTTGATGGAATGCCGCACTTTTCAGACCAACGTGTCAACTATCCACAGGTTACAACAGCTCGAATGGCGATGCTTGCTAAAGCAGCAAAAAATTTCTTCCTAAAAAGAAATGAAGAAGACAGTCAACAATTCGAGACTTATTGCAGCACCGAAAAATCGTGGCTTGAGGACTATTCCCTCTTTCAAGCACTGAATGATCGGTATGACGGTAACGGTTGGATTTCATGGGATCATGATCTCGTGCATCGGAATGCGCATGCCTTGAAGAATTCTGCAGACGAATTCCGTGAATATGTAAACTTTCATAAGTTCACACAATGGTGCTTCGCCCGCCAATGGAATAAGATGAGGAAGTATGCAAACGAAAGAAACGTAAAACTTGTCGGCGACATTCCCATTTTCGTTGCACATCACAGTGCAGATGTATGGTCAAATCAAGAAGCTTTCTTTCTGGATAAAGATGGAATGCCTACCGTGGTAGCAGGCGTTCCTCCCGACTATTTCAGCGAAGACGGACAACGGTGGGGTAATCCATTGTATCGATGGAATAAAATGAAAGAGCAAAAATATCGGTGGTGGATTGAACGCTTCCGGAAGACATTCGAGCTGTTTGATATTATCCGCATCGATCACTTCCGGGGATTTGAAGCCTACTGGGAAATACCTGCAAAAGAAAAAACAGCAAGGATCGGTCGATGGGTGAAGGGACCGGGGGAAAACCTCTTCAAGGCAGTGAAGCGGGAACTAGGTACTCTTCCAATTATTGCGGAAGACCTCGGTGTAATCACGCCGGAAGTCGTCGCTCTGCGGGAAAAATTTGGTTTCCCAGGAATGAAAGTACTGCAATTTGCATTTTCAACCGGTCCGGAAGATAATTTTCTCCCACACACCCATGAAAAAAATTATGTCGTATTTACCGGCACGCACGATAATGATACTACTCTTGGCTGGTATGACAAGGCTACTGAACAGGAACGTGATTTTGTCAAGCGATATTGCGGAACGGATGGTCAGGAAATAAATTGGGACTTGATCAAGCTTGCATTACAATCGGTTGCAGACATTGCAGTGATACCATTGCAGGATGTCATCGGTCTTGGAAGTGATGGAAGAATGAACTTTCCCGGTACTATCGAAGGAAATTGGGAATGGCGGTTTACATGGGATAAAATTGAATCCCGGGCGACAAACAAATTATACAAGTTGACCGAGCTCTACGGGCGATGTAAACCGGATAGATTGAACCGCGCAGCGGAAAAATGAGAATCAATGCGTCTGGAATAAGTCGTCTCGACACCCCGAACAAAATACAATTGTGGTTCGACAAGTTTACCCCGAGCTTGCCGAGGGGCTCACCACAAGTGATTCGACCATTCGACCGGGTCCCGACCGTTCGACAAGCTCACGGTAAACAGGTTCGACAAGGTCTTTACTTCTTCAAAAAACAAGGTTTTTTCGGCTATTATTAACACGGCTCTCTTTTCTATCGTAAGCAATAAAATTTTAAAAAATTGAATTTCAGCAAAAAAAGGCTTGACTCTGAGAAAGAAAATTCGGATTTTTGGAAGCGCTTCCATCAATTGAATAATTAATCTATCGTGCCACCGACCATTTACGATATCGCGAAAAAAGCACGTGTCGGAATAGGGACAGTCTCACGTGTTTTCAACAACCATCCTAATGTTTCACACGACACGAAGATTCGTGTTCTTCACATCGCGAAGAGGATGAATTATCATCCTCACCCATATGCACGGGGTCTTGCCAGTAATAGAACCAACTCGGTCCTCGCGATTATCCCGTATTTCACAACGTTCTTTTTCGTCGAAATACTTCAGGCGGTTCAGGCTACTCTTGCGGAATCCGAATGCGATCTCATTCTACATGGAGTAACGAATCCCGATCATGCAGAAGGAACACTAAAGAAAAATACCATACGCGGTCGGGTGGACGGCATGCTTATCTTTTCTTTGAAGGTACCGGATAAATTTGCCCGCGACTATGTCAATTCAGATGTCCCTATCGTACTTGTTGATACCTATCATCCGGACTTCGATTCGTTCACAGTTGAAAATGTCCGCGGCGCTGCTATTGCAACAGATCATCTCATATCACTCGGGCACCGTCATATTGGCATCTTGAACGCAAATCTTGAAAGTCCCCCGGCCCGTGAGCGTTTGAAGGGTTTTAAACAGGCTTTGAGAAAAGCAGATATTCCCGTTGAACCGCGTTTGATAAAACACAGCAAGTCCTCACATCTTGATGGATTTACACATGAAGATGGATATAATCTGATGAAACAATTTCTTTCCCTTGGTATTCACAGGCCGACTGCTGTTTTTGTAACAAGCGATATTCAAGCGTCCGGCGCTCTTCAGGCAATGGATGAGGAGGGCGTTCGATGCCCGGAAGACATCGCTCTGGTTGGCTTCGATGATATCGAATTAGCCCGGCATATAGGATTAACCACCATGAGACAACCAATGTCGGAGATGGGATCGCTGGCAGTTCATCGTCTGTTCGAACGTATGAAGCAAAAGAATTTAGAACCGATCTTTAAAACTTTTGTTCCGACACTCGTAGTTCGCCGGACATCGGGGCCGATTAATTCCGTGTGAAATTTGATTCCGTACGAAACGTGATTCATGTAGGCTATAATTAAATTGTTGGATAATGATCAGTGTAAAAGGAGAATCACCTTGAGACGAACATTGAATTTTATCTTATTGCTATCTCTCCTCTTCTCGCACACTTACGGCGGTTCTGCAGGAAAGATAGCAGGAGTGATCAAAGATAAAAAAACAGGCGAACCCATAATCGGAGCCAACGTCAGACTGGAAGGCACTACTCTCGGTGGGGCAACTGATCTTGATGGTAAGTATTTTATCATCAATATTTCTCCGAGAGAGTATAGTGTCATCGCAACGATGATCGGATACTCGCCATCCAAAACCACGGGCGTTCTCGTAAGAGGTGATCTAACTACAACCATCAATATGGAACTATCGGAAACCCTTCTACAGGTCGGTCAGGAGATGATTGTTGTTGCCGAACGTCCACTGGTACAAAAAGACCTCACGGCAAAAACAGCTATTATAAGCGGAGCCGAGATATCCGCAATGCCGGTGACAGAAGTCGGTGCTATCATTTCCCTGCAGGCAGGATTTGTTTCAGGAAGTCTTCGCGGAGGACGCAAAGGCGAAGTAGCCTATTGGATCGACGGTGTACCTGTTACAAATGCTTACGACGGTACTCAGATTGTTGAGGTCAATAAGAGTCTTATACAAGAACTCCAGGTAATATCAGGAGCTTTCAATGCAGAGTACGGCCAGGCGATGTCGGGTATTGTGAACATATCATCCAAAGAAGGCGGCGATAAATTTACCGGCGGTCTGGGAATTTATGGCGGCGATTATCTCCCATCGAATGACGGTATTTTCCCGGGCAATAGTTTTAAAGTATCGAACATCCGAAATATCGAAGGGAACCTGAGTGGACCGATTTTTACTAATAACCTTACGTTTTTTGCCAATGGTCGATATATTTATTTTAATGGATGGCAAAAAGGATATCGAAGATTTAATCCGTGGAATATTCCTACGTTAAACTCAAATGGTCAATTGGAATCTCTCTTTCCTGATGGAAAGGGAGATAGTTCAGTGGTTCCAATGAACTGGAGTGAACGGTATTATGCACAGGGAAAACTAACGTGGCGTCTCTCTTCCATGATAAAGATTTCCGTTGATTATATCTACGATTACACAAAAGCGAAGGGACTTGATGCTTATGGGAATTATCAGCGAAACTATTTTTACAATCCGGATGGTATAGGGAATCAGTATAACGAAAGTAATACATTGATCTTTCAGTTTAATCATAGCCTCAGCGCAAGTACCTTCTACACGATTGGAGGATCACTCTTTAAAAAAAATTACAAGTATTATCTCTACGATTTACAATACAAAGACTCAACGACGGCAGAGGGGGATCATTTCCAACTAGAGGTATTCGATCCCAATAGTCCTCACTACGTGGATCCCAGCTTGTCAATTGTACCCGCATTTACTTTTATGACTGGCGGTACTGATCCCAACAAAGATAATCGTTCTATCCAAACTGGGCTTATTAAATTTGATCTAACAAGTCAAGTGGATGAAATGAATATGGTGAAGTTCGGTGTTGAGTATCGATCCCACAATATAACAAATGAACATATCGAATTGAAGCCAGCACTTTTACAAACAGGTGTTCCGAGCCCTTATATCCGAACAGAAATTCCGGACATTAAGTCTCCCGGGCACGATTACTATGAACATCATCCTAAGGAATGTTCTGCCTATTTGCAGGATAAAATGGAATATAAGAACGTCATCGTTAACGTTGGAATCCGATTCGATTATTTTGATCCCGATGGTAAAGTACTGAACGATGCACATCCAAATACGAGTGATCCATTGCATTATATGTATACAGTCAATGATCCAAGTATCGATCTTCCCGTACGAGACGAACACTTAGATATTAGTCAAGGAGGTACTTCGACTCTTCAGGAGCGTGAGCAATTTTGGTACAAACCGGCATCCGTAAAGTACGCCGTGAGCCCGAGGTTAGGCGTCTCTTTTCCCCTTACAGATAGAGGAATTGTTCACTTCTCGTACGGTCATTTTTTCCAGATTCCTCATTTTGAAAGACTCTACGAAAATCCAAGATTTAAAATCAATCAGTTATCATCAGGTATTCTTGGTACGATGGGGAATGCTGACCTCAAACCGGAACAGACCGTCAGCGCTGAACTTGGTTTACAGCAGCAGCTATCCGAAGACATTGCATTTGATGCAACTGCATATATGAGAGATATACGAGGCCTTACGCAAACAGCAATTTTCGATGTCGGTGAAAGAGGAGGAGGACAATATGCCCAATATTCCAATACAGATTTTGGAATCGTGAAGGGTATCGTCTTAACAGTAGATAAAAAATTCTCTAGTGGAATTACTGCACGAGTTGATTATACTTATCAGGTCGCACAAGGAACTGCTTCTGATCCGCAACAGGCCCGAAATTCTAGAATAGCTAATGCACTTCCAGAGATTGAAATGGTTCCTTTGGATTGGGATCAACGACATACATTAAATGTTTCATTAAATTATTCAGCGGATACTTGGGGTGTTAGTTCTATTTTCCAATACGGTTCTGGAACGCCGTATACACCGGCGCTGCAGAATCCAAGTACAGGCACAACTATAGTTACGAATAGTCAAATAAAACCATCATCGTTTAATTGTGACCTCCGGGCGTATTATGAAGTCCATCTCAGTCCTGTAAAACTTGTACTCTTCATGCGTATCTTTAATCTTTTTGATACTCGAAATCAAAAAGGTGTGTACCCTTCCACCGGACGCGCCGATTATGATTGGATCAATGAGATGCAGGCGAATTCTGTTAAATTATATGTCAATACAGTTGATCAATGGTTCAGGGATGCAACCAAGTATTCCGAACCGCGTCGTATTGAATTTGGTATGAATCTGGAGTTATAATTTATGAAAACATTAACTCGATTGGTTCTTTTTTCATTGCTTCTCATTTTGAACAATGCAGACGTTTTTACTCAAACTCAACAACCAAGCGGACGTCAATATCGACAGTGGGCCATTATGAATGGCAACCAAGTACAAACCGTGTTTGGCAATTGGGGTGTCATCGGTCAGCCGCAAGAACAAGGACACCGAGGCGCATGGAAATATCCAAATAATGGATATCTTGGCGATGTCAGCCCGTTGGTTGGTGCCGAAGTTAAGTACGATTCTGCATACAGGAACGGTCAATGGATCCAGACTCCCAATTCTGTTTTTCATGAAGTTGTCACCTGTCCTGTCAATCGGCCGACACTGTTAACCGATACTGATCCACGTACGGGCAAATATTGGACATTCGAACCTGAAGCCGGATATTTTAATCCGCAAAAAAATAAAATTGCCATGAGTGATGATAAAACTACATGGCCGACGACATGGCCTGATAAATTGCAAGATCTCAACGATCCGGGCTGGCCCAATTCCTGGAACGGCTATTTCGGTAAAAACCGTAAGAATGCCGATCTGGAAACATATTTCGTGATGGATGATAACAATGACGAGCGATACAATAATGCGGGGAACAATCCTCTGGGAGTGGCATTCAAACCCGATTCGACTAATTCTAGCAGGAATGGACTCGGCCTTGTGATGAGTGTCCGTGCAATGCAATGGGCTCAATTCCTGGCGAAGGATAACATATTCTGGCTGTACGAAATCACAAATACAGGTACAACTAATTACGATCGGGCTGTGTTCGGAATGCTTGTCGGAACCTACGTCGGGGTCACGTCAACGGAGGATTTTGGTGAATATCGAGACGACTGGTCTTTTTTTGATGTGACGGAAAATCTTACATATACCGGAGACATCAAGGGAATTCGCGGGCAGTGCATGAACAATCCGCTCTGGCAACCGACTCCGTGCAGCGGAACCGGACTCGTCGGGTATGCTTTTCTCGAGAGCCCGGGCAACCCCTATGACGGGATCGATAACGACGGCGATGCCGACTCATCACTAACAGGAATGCTTGCGCCAAAATTCACCTCGGCAAGTTTCGATTCAACGCTCCTTATTCCGGGTATGCAAATTATCCTTATCCGGGATGATTACAGCCGGTATGTCTATACAATTCCTTCCACCGATTCGGTTCAGATCACGACCCGCGGATTGACACGATGGATCTATCCGGGAAAAACATGGGTAAGTGAAGGAAATGTGCGAAGTGACCGATCTATCAATCCCAATGCATATGACGGCGTTGACAATAATTATAATGGCCTCATCGATGAGAATTACTACTTACATTATCGACAAGTAAAAAGAACAAAAGAGGGAATCGTTCTTTTTGATCTTTTACGCCCTGTGTCATATATCAATTACCTCACAGGCACAGGTAGCGATTCTTATAGTATGATCGACGAACGTCGCGACGATAGAATCGACAACAACAGGAATTGGAACATCCTTCACGATGATATCGGTAGAGATGGTGTCGCGAACACAGGCGACTTTGGTGAGGGTGATGGCCTGCCGACTTCCGGTTATGATGATTTTGGAAATGATACGGGTCTTCCGGGAGAGCCCCGTGTCGATAAAACCGATGTAAAAGAATCCGACCAGATCGGCTTAACAAGTTTCTTCTATTTTACTCCTGCAGGCAACTTTAAAATGGGAGACAAAGATACCATGTGGGTATACCTGGCGCCGGGTTTCTTCGATGTACCAAATGTAATTCAGAATAACAGACCCGTTGATGGTGCAGATGGAGATTTTATTTACGGATCGGGGTATTTCCCGCTGCGGGCGAAGAAGACCGAACGCTTCTCCCTCGCTCTGGTGTTTGGAGGCGGCAAGCGGCAGGGATATGACGTGGACGTTGCCGACTTACTGAAAAATAAAAGAACCGTTCAAAAGATTTATGATGCAAACTATCAATTCCCCCAGCCTCCGGACTTGCCGACACTGACAGCGGTGCCTAGTGACAAACGGGTGACACTTTATTGGGATCGGGTTGCAGAAGAGACGATAGATCCTCTTATTCAGACTAAAACATTTGAAGGATACAAAATCTATCGCTCCACAGATCCGACGTTCAACGACATCCTCACAATCACGGACGGTTCCGGTACGGCTGCCGGCTACCAACCCTTAAAACAATATGACCTGAAAGATGGTATCACCGGATATTTTCATACATCCGGACAGCTCTTCAGTGATATTTCAGGATTTGCATATTACCTCGGTAGCGATAACGGGATAGTGCACAGTTTTGTCGATAGTTCCGTTCAGAATGGAAGAACCTATTATTATGCGTTAGTCGCGTATAATCACGGCGATGAATATATAGAAATTCTTCCCGCCGAGAATAAAATCAATGTATCAATTTCACCCTCAGGCGAGGTGTCCGTCGGTCAGAACTGCGCCGTGGTTGTGCCAAATGCAAAGACTCTCGATTATCTTCGTCCGATTGATGGAGTACTACTCGATCATCTTTCCGGCAGCGGGACGGGCGACGCTTACTTCAAAGTGGATGATAATACGAAAATCACAGGCAATCGTTACAGAGTCGAATTTCTCGACACACAAGTGGATGGGATCGACAATAATGATAACGGACTTATCGATCTGGCTGATTCTAGCGAATGGGATCGCAGGACAACGAGTTACAGCGTGAGAGATTTAAGCGAACAAAGCGAAGAATTCAGTTTTGTTGATACTACAGTTGTCACACTACGGCGTAAGAATTTTGTACCGGGAACGATTACCGTTTATGATAATCAGGGGATACTTATTTCTGATTCCCTGTACAAATTGAACCTTAAAACAGGCCAAATTCGAGGAAAGCACAGCGGGACACTCCCGACAGGACAGTGTACTATCAAGTATCAATACTATCCGGTTTATCAGAGTAAGTATATCCGCGGAACACCATTTGCGACCGATAGTAAAGATGCTGATGTATTCGATGGAGTGGAACTCGTCTTCAACAATCCATGGGAGGTGGAAAAGGTCGATTCATTGACAAAATGGACCAGCACAAAACCGGCATATCGCCTGGACATGTACCTCATCGATTTGTATAATGGACTGCAAGAACCGTTAGTCCACGGTTTTAAAAAACCTTCCGACTATGAGTTCATATTCGATTCAACCGCATTTATTGATACATCATATGCAGATACGACTCTGGCCTCGGATCCAATACCCACACACTTCAGAATCTATAATATGACGGAAAAGACATTTGTCAAATTTAGTTATACCACTCTGAATTTTATCAACCGTGGAAGACTGGCGCCTAAGGATGATATTTTTCTCTATGAAAAAAATCCGCGAGGCGGATACAGCTACACATGGGAATTATTTTTCGATTCCAACGATGGAAAATTGATCCCCTATCATAAAGATGATACCCTGCGGATCATTACATCGAAACCGTTCGAACAGGGTGATACGCTTACATTCATTACGACAAAACCGAAGCTGGACAATTCCATAACACAGGATGCATTGTCGAGAATTCGCGTAGTTCCGAACCCGTACGTATCGGCTTCGACACTTGAATCGCCGTTACCTCCCAGTGTTACAAGCGGTCGCATCCGCCGGATCGATTTCATTCATTTGCCGGCATTTGCAAAAATCCATATCTACACATCACGTGGTGATCATGTTATTTCTCTTTTTCATGACGGCAATATAGAAGACGGGCATGTTTCATGGAATCTGAAGACCAAAGAAAATCTCGATATCGCTTATGGGATATATTTCTATGTAGTGGAATCGCCGGTGGGCACTAAAACCGGTAAAATTGCGATTATAAAGTAATCGGAGTCAGCCATGATGCACAGAATCTACAAAGAACTCGGAACTCTTGCAGCATTCGCATGTGTATTTTTAATAGGCTATTCAGAGTCTGTCGCGCAGGCTAAAATTGGCACGACGGCAGCTCAATTCCTGGGCATTGCGGTCGGGGCACGTGCTCTGGGTATGGGCGGGACCTCGGTCGCAGCATCGTCCGACGTGGGTACGATCTACTTTAATCCCGGAGCATTCTCTCAAGCCCGGAAATCGGAAGTTCTTTTTTCACAAACAGATTGGCTTATCGGGACCAAGTTGCGATGGCTGGCTGCAATGGTGAATATTGATGGAACGAATGCCTTCGGTTTAAGTGTAACACAGCTTGACTACGGCGAGGAAGAAGTTACAACGCCGGATAATCCTGATGGAACAGGGGAACGATGGTCCGCACAGGATTTCGCCGTGGCACTTTCATACTCACGTATTCTGACCGACCACTTTTCAATCGGAGGTTCTGCAAAGTATATCAACCAGTCGATCTGGAACGAGTCTGCAAGCTCGTTTGCCTTCGATATCGGATTGCTTTTCATCACAGGATTTTATGACATGCGTCTGGGAATGTCCATATCGAATTTTGGCGGTAACATGACAATGGATGGGCGCGATCTTAAGAAAATTATCGATATCGATCCAAGTAACGCGGGTTCCAACAAACTCAATGTAGCAAAATTAAATACCGACCCTTGGCCAATTCCATTGTTATTCCGTGTAGGACTTGCAATGGATATTTTGAAGAATGAATCCGTCGGACTCACTATTGAATGCGATGCACTTCGTCCCAGCGATAATGTGGAAGTTGTCAATGTCGGCGCTGAGGCGACAATATCGAATATTGTTTCTCTACGCGGTGGATACAAATCTCTTTTCCAGACCGATTCGGAAGAAGGATTGACTCTTGGAGTGGGTGTAAAATATGCCCCGCCGGGTTCCATGGGATTGGAAGTGAATTATGCCTATCAACAATTCGGACGATTCGGGAATATAAACACATTTGCTATATCAGTATCCTTTTAAAAGTCTACAATAGGATGAATGAAAACAATAGCATTAAACAAATCCACTAACATCTTTTCCAAAAAGATAGGAGGAGGAATTATGAGAACCAGAATTACGATTTTTAGCCTCATGAGCATGATACTCGGGGTATTTGCGGTGAATGCACAAACCGTAAACAATGCCGCTCTCACTACAGACACGGTAAATGTTACATTCCTGATTAACACGTCGACGATCCCTGACACGCTTCGCTCGACTTCTACCGTACAGGTACGGGGCAGCATGTTACCGTTGACCTGGGATGATACAACCGGCGTCAGGGCCACGAACATCGGCGGCGATTACTGGACTGCAACAGCGAAGTTTTTGCTGAATCGTGGCGATACAGCAAAGGTTCGGTACAAGTTCTTCACAAATGTAAATGATTCTGTCTCAAAGACTGACGGCGGCTGGGAGAACAATATAAGTGGTATTTATGCGATAGACAGCAATAACCGGGCACTAAGATTTGGCCCATATACCGGCAATAAAGACACGACGATTGCTCTTCAGTATGCCAACGGGAGGACGGCCCAGGTCCAATGGTGGAAACCGTACGTCCCTTCGGATGACAGCGTCGCTGTGATGTTCCGGGTCAATATGCAGTCAGATGAAGGCTTCAGCAAAACGACAATGAAGATGGGTGTCAGGGGCAGCATGGCACCATTGTCATGGAACACTACAATTTTCCTTACAAAGGAAGCGAGCCATGGTAATGGCGGCCAGACCGCATATGACGGAACGAATTTCTGGTCCAGAGTGATAAAATTTCCGAAGAGTGCCGCGGCGGATACCGTTCATTATAAATTTGTCATCCTTCCCTCCACAGCAGATTCGTCTGCAGACCCGGCATATGAAAATGATATCGCTGCTGCTCCTGATGTAGGAGGAGACGGGTATCGTTTCTTCAAATTCCGTCCCGACATGCCGGATACGACCCTCTATTGGAAATGGTGGCAAAATACCCCAGTACCGCCATTCTCCGGCAAGGACGTCGTAGCAGTGACTTTCCGCGCAGATCTTGCTCAGGCAATTACAGAAAACGGATTTACCTACTCCGATACACTCGTTGTACGTACCGGATACAATAACAGCGCTGTAACCATACGTGAAAAGAGATTGTTAAGGGTCGGTACATCCTCTAAATACTCGGGTACCGATTACCCTACGACAATTCTTGGTACACCACTCTATTATCAATACTATAGAACGCCCAAGAGCGGGGATGTCCGGGAGATCTACTACAACTTCGCAAATCCTGGGACCAGTGCATATGCAGAGAAACGCCGGTTCATGATGTCAAGCAAAACCCTGACAATTCAAGACACGGTATACTCGACGAGCGATGAGCATCGTATGCCGAGATTCCAAAATATGAAAAAATTGTCTCAACCAGTACTGGTGACATATACCTGCGATGTTCGCCCTGCAATCTACCAGTTGAAAGCAGGAGATACACTCAAAGCGACAAACATCACCACCTATGATATTGCCGATCCGGACAGTGTATTACTCTACGGAGTCTGGATGAACGGCCCTGCGGTCGGCGGCTGGGATATCGGCGGTGCCTGGGGTGCAGATCGCCGTCTCCTAGACTCATGCAAGATGTGGGATGACGGAACTCATGGCGATCTCCACGCCAATGATTCTATTTTCACGCTGCAAAAGGCCTACACGACTGCAGTGACAGTCGGCCAGGAGTTTAAATTCGGCATCTATGGATGCGATAACGAAGGCGGTTATGGGAATAACCACATCGAGAACATTAATGATGCAAACCCGACGGACACAATTGCTTCGCAGTTTGGCAGTATCGATCCGGTCTTCTTCAACGCGTGGGATTATACCAACCACTGTCCGGCTGCACCTAACACCATAAAGGGGGCAGCAGGAACTCCATTGGTCTATAAGCTTGAACAAAATTATCCCAATCCCTTCAATCCATCAACGAAGATCGATTACGAGATTAAGCAGGCCGGGATTGTTACGATAAAGGTGTTCAACGTGCTGGGACAGGTCGTTGCCAAGCCAATGGATGTAAAGCAGGAGGCCGGCAAACATTCCATTATTTTTGATGCCTCTAGATTGTCCACAGGTTTGTATTTTTATCAAATCACTGCCGGCAATTTTATCGCAACAAAGAAAATGATACTGTTAAAATAATATTCAAATGATATCTTGATAATAAGGCGGGAATTTCTCCCGCCTTATTATTTGATTATTCCTTCCTAGATTTCATCACATCGAATGATTAAATATTTGCTGAATATACTCTTACTTCTCATGTCGATTTCTCCCGGCAGCGCTCAACCGGCCGGGAATCAAGGGTCGTTTATCGCCCGCGCAGGAAATACGTATATATCCGAAGAGGAATTTTTAAAACGATACGAACTTCTTCCGGGCCAATATCGAAACCGCCGGAACAACGTTGAGGAATCAAAACTCGTCTTTCTCTACTCTTTGGTCGCTGAAAAACTGCTGGCACAGGAGGCATCAGACCGTCGCCTGGATCAGGACAGCGGATATCAGGCTGCCATTGATGGAATAAAAAAAATGCTGGCGCGCGATCAGCTCTATCAGGAAGAAATAAGCGGGAAAGTCCAAGTAACTAAGAAAGAGGTGCAAAAAGCCGCTATAGATGCCCGGCGCAAACTCTTTCTCTCGTTTCTGTATTTCGAAGATAGCACCGATGCGGAATTTACCAGAAAACAGTTAAAGAACTGCAAACAATTCGATCGTTTTCAAATCGATACAAATATGGCGGTCGTTCGCGATACGGCTACATTGCTGTGGGGTGAGGCTGAAGCCCCTATTGAACAGGCAGGATTCTGTCTGAAGAAGGGAGAGTGTTCACCGGTCGTTGAGGCTTCAACAGGATATTACATTCTTCATTTGGAAAAGGAATCTCCCAATCAGTTTTATGTTTCCATGCAGCCTCATGTTCTATATCAACGAATCGAAACGAAACTCCGGCTCAGGAAGGAAAAAGCGCGATTAGACGAATTCATTCAAAACATACTTCGTACCAAAAAGGGTTTTTCTCTTCCTCGGCAGTTTAAAAACGTTGCACAAACATTGAATGATATTTGGAAAGATTTACCTCAGGGAATGGAACAAATGGTAACAGACTCTCTCCTGGAGATCGTGGAAGAACGATGCCGCTCAATTCTACAGGATTCGATGATCGTGGTGGGTTCCTCATTCTGGAACGTACACGATGTGTTAGTGAAATTGCGAGGAAAGGTATTTACAATCGATCGAAGCCGGACGACGGGGATCGCGGCACAATTAAATAATCACCTGTTAATTATAGTACAGCAAGAATTGCTGGCAGAAGAAGCGCTCTCACGAAAACTGGATGAACGATGGTCCGTAAAAAACGAATTGGATATCTGGCGCCAACAAATACTTGCCAAATATGAAGAGATGGACATTAAAAAGAACGTCCAGGTCTCCGATCAGGAAATTTTCCAATATATTTCGGAAACATATCCAGATGTAAAATATCCCCGCGTCCAAATCCGGGAACTGCACACCAGAAATCTTTCGGCAATGGAACAGGCGCTGGGAGAAATATATTCGGGAGTTCCGTTCGAGGCAGCCGTCCGAAAATATTCAACCGATACATCCGCTGTGCAAAACAACGGGCTTTCCGATGAATTCGCTATAAACGCTCGGATGCCTCTCGGGCTCATTTCCTGGAAAATGCAGGTGGGAGAACAACAGGGTCCTCTTCACATCAGCGATGACTATATTTTCTTCGAGCTTGTCAAAAAGGAATTACCGATTGGTGCCACTGATTCTTCCTTTAACGCCGTGATACAAAAAGCTGCTTCGGCATTGCGTCCGATCAAGCAAAAAAAAATACTGGATGCTTCCATCGCGAAGAGCGCCCGGCAGCGAGGGTACGATATTTATACAGATCGATTGAAGCTGCTCAAAGTATCAAGTGTACCGATGATGACCTATCGAATACTTGGATTCGGTGGGAGGATGTTTGCCGTTCCTTTTGTTACACCGCAGGTAGATTGGATCGGGGTTGAAAATCCTGAAAAGGTACTGTTGCCATAGCTGTATAATGAATTCATTATACTGCGAACATTATTCATGAAGTATATGTTGAAATTAATATCCATTCTCCTTTTGGTTTTCGGCACATTTGAGTCCACCGCATTCTCACAGGATAGTGTCGATGTCACATTCAATTATACCGTAACAGGTACTGTTACATCAGTTGCGCTGGTGGGAGAATTCAACGAATGGAATACCACCGAATGGCCAATGACCGCAAAGGGAAATGGACTATTTGAAAGAACAGCCCGGCTTCAAATCGGTGGACCCGCAGGTGAAGGGGGTGTTGCAGGCGCATATATGTATAAATTCTTTACCGGAGAATCAATATGGCCGAATGATCCGCTCAATCCTTACTCCACAGGAGACAATTACAATAATTCGATCATCTATGTCCAGGATCCGACGATATACCACCTGCTTCCGAATCAACTCGTCGGCACTATCCGAACAAGCCGGCCGACTATTACGGCTTCCCTTTTTCCTGCGGTCAAGACTGTCCTCGATACCTTAAACATGACACTGCGGGTCGATTCGGTAACCTATTCTCACCTTGGTGGTTACTATGATTTTAATACCCGAAGACTGTCATATACTCTCCCCTCCGTTTTGTTGAATGGTACGCACAAGATGCAGCTGACTATCGGTTCTGTCATGGATAGTACGACGTTTTCTGTTGCTGCAAATCCCGTGCAGATCGTAACACCTCCATTCAACACACGGAAACCGGTATATGTAACGGCAGGATTTTTTACCCGTCCCGATGGTATGGGGGTCGATAGTTCAATCACATCGGCGACGATTTCGGTCAATGGCTCTGCACGCAGCATTTCAGTGTGCAATGGTATCTTTTTAGATAGTACGGCACTTGTTGAGGGAAATAACCGGATCGTGGTCAGCACTACAAATGGCGGCGACAGCGTGCTGGTAACACGCATCATGAACCATACTCCATGGGCAAAAGCGACAGCACAACTTTCCGGGAATTCAGTCATACTGAATGCCGATTCGAGTACCGACCCGGATGGACAAACTCTCACCAATTTCAAATGGCTGGATGACGATCTATACTCCCTCGGTCTCAACGGTCGGACAGGATCAAATGTTTCAGTCACGAGACCGGCGATCCCGGGAGAATATTATTTTGGATTAATCGTAATGGACTCTCTCGGAAATGCCGATACAACACGTTCCTATTTCATTGTCAATAGCAATGATTCGATATCAAACCCAACGATTGCAAGTAATCCGGAGTGGGCCAAACGTGCCCGGATATATTTTCTTTTCCCGAAAGCAGCATCAAGTGCAGGCACAATCAATGCTGCTGCAGAACGGCTGACAATTATCAGAGACATGGGCTTCAATGTTATCTGGATGATGCCCGTGATGACAAATGCATATCCAATTAATAATGATGGGGGGCCTGGCTACAATATCATCGATTTCTATAATGTAGCACCTGAATACGGAACGAATCAGGATTTCAAGAATTTTGTGTATCAGGCACATTCCCTCGGCTTAAAAGTGATTCTCGACGTTACGCCGAACCACTCAAGCCGATTCCATCCATGGTCGGCAGACGCTCATACCAACAAGCAGAAATCGCCATATTGGAACTGGTATGAACATAACAATCAACCTTCTGATAAGACTAACGGTCTCGGTTCCTCGCTCGATGCCGATGGATTCAACTTCTACAGCGGCTTCAGCGATCAGTTATTGAATTTGAATTGGACCGATATCGACATGCAATCCGAGATGATCGATATCTATAAATACTGGATAAAAGAGTTTGGAGTTGACGGCTATCGTTTTGATGTCTACTGGGGGCCACACCGACGGTACGGTGAGCAATACATGGGCAAACCTGTGCGCGATGCTCTGAAGCATATAAAGCCTGATATCCTCTTGCTCGCTGAGGATGCTGGGACGGGTGATAAAACAGAAACGATCTATGCCGACTATTCGAGTGGAGGGATTAACGGAGGCGTTGATGCTGCGTATGATTTTAAATTATTCTTCAACCAGATCAGAGGCTTTGGTTTCTATGCGTCAGCGGTAAATTATTTGGACGGCGATATCGTGAACAATGGATATTACCCCGGTCCAAATTCACTCTATATGCGTTTTATGGAATCACAGGACGAGGACCGGATTGCTTATGCATATTCATCAAACGGCTCCATCGATGCCACAACAACATTTATGCGGACGATGCCGATGGCCAGCACCATATTCACTGTTCCCGGCATACCGATGATCTGGAACGGACAGGAAGTCGGGAAAGGATATGGAGACGGCAATTTCGACAGCCGCCGCCGCGGCGTTATCGATTGGAATTATCAGGGGAAAACACTGCTGATACCGCATTATCAACGGCTGGCACAGATACGCGGACAGTTCAAAGCATTTACGACGCAGAAAATACAGCGGATTAATTCAAGCGACGAACTTGTCTATGCCTTTACCCGACCTTATACGAAAGAAGATGGTATTGTTGCAGTCAATTTTGGTGAATCTTCTACGAATGTCACCCTATCATTTTCTGTATCCGATTTAGGCGGTTGGGTTGATGAAGGGAAGAGTTATATTGCCAGCGATCTTTACAACGGAGGAACGGATTCGGTTCGGATCACCGGCGGCAGTACAAGTCTGAATCTTACTCTTGCTCCATACGGAACGGCAATATTTGTTCTGGCCGATAGTGCCAAACAGGTGAATATTCCTCTGATAAGTGGCATTGAACCTCATAGCAATGGACAAAATCCGACTGCATTCAAACTATATCAAAATTATCCTAATCCGTTTAATCCGGGCACCACCATCCTATTCAATGTTCCCACGACAAAACGTATGAGTGTGCGGGTTTTTAATATACTTGGAGAAGAGATTGCCGTGATTGCCGATGGCATCTATCCGGCAGGTACGCACCGTGTGCAATGGGATGGGCGGACTCGGTATAACGGCCCTGCAAGTTCCGGCATCTATTTTATACGCCTCGAAGCAGGTACATTCATGGAAACCAAAAAAATTATCCTTATCAGATAGGGGTGACAAAATATCCAATGAATCGAGCAATCCATAAATGGTATATCGATGCGTTCTTATGCAGCGTGCTTTCAATTTCTGTATTAGTTGCACAGCCTCAAACCACATACAATGATTTATATCCAAAGACAGGTAAGACTCTTTATCTAAATATCATCTGGCATCAACATCAGCCGCTCTACCTCGACCCGGCAAAAGATCAGCTGCAGGGTCCCTGGGTGAGAACACATGGAACCAAAGATTACTATGATATGGCTGCGCTGTTGGAGAAATACCCGAAAATACATTGCACGATCAATCTCACTTCATCGCTCCTTTATCAGCTTAACGACTATTATGTACAAAGGCTCAGGCCTTTCGTTAATGTTAAAAAGAACCGCATAAATTCAAAAAAATTTCTGGATACCTATACCGGGAAGACGGACCCCTGGATCGATCTTGCATTGAAACCCACGGCAGAATTTACCGGAGACGATCTGGCATTCTTATTGAACAACCCATGGAATGCGTTTGGTATCAGTGACGTGATGATGAATCGATTCCCGGGATATAAAGCTCTCAAAGAAAAGTATCACGCTTCCGGGTCCGGCAGTCTATCTCAACAGGATCGCCGTGATATAAAGTTCTGGTTTTATTTGGCATATTTCGATCCGGACTTCTTTGAACAGCGCATAACACTGGCAAACGGGATGACCGTCGATATACGGGATCTTATCGAAAAACAAAGCGATGGAACATACAGACTGAAGAAGACAATCGGTGAAGATGATTGTAACAGGATTATCGCGGAGACGTACAAAGTACTTTCAGCAATCATTCCAATCCATAAAAAACTGATGTATCATACTGATTCATATAAAGGTCAAATAGAAATTATTACTACCCCGTTTTACCATCCTATTCTCCCCTTAATCTATGACAGCGATCTGGAAAAAGTCTGTCAGCCGAAGGACCCGGCTCCATCACGATTTCACTATCCGCAGGATGCTGATGCCCAGGTAGCAAAAGCCATCGCCTACTATACAAAAAAATTTGGAATGCCCCCGGGAGGAATGTGGCCGGCTGAAGGATCGGTAGCAAATGATATCCTTCCCGTCTTTACAGCACACAATATCGGATGGATCGCCACAGATGAGAAGGTATTGGTACATTCAAAACCGAATGATCAGCCGAAATATTATCCATATGCTTTACATAGTAAAAACGGTAAAGATCAGGATATCGTCGTTGTATTCAGGGATACCGAGCTCTCAGATAAGATAGGCTTCACGTACCAGAACTATCATGGCGAAGATGCAGCTGACGATTTTATTAAAAGCATATTAACATTTGTTCCGAAAGAGAATGAATCCGATCGCCTTCTTACGGTCATTCTGGACGGGGAAAATGCATGGGAGTCATACCGGTATGATAATGACGGAAAAGAATTTCTGAATGCACTGTATAGAAAACTTTGCGGGTTATACGAAACAGATCAAGTAAAAACCGTGACGGTCACTGAATATGTTAAAGGGAATCCCACACGAAATATCCCTGCACATCCGGTCAAGTCGATGCCAAAACTTCAATGGCTCTGGCCCGGGTCATGGATTAATGCAAATTATGATACCTGGATCGGAGAGGCCGAAGAGAATCAGGCTTGGGAATATCTTCTCACTGCGAGAAAGGACCTTGAAGAATCGGGTCTGCGGGCTCCCGATCCGAAAGCTTCTGTACCAAAAAAAGGAACGCAATCATGGTTTGTTTACAAAGCATGGGAATCGATGTATGCCGCCGAAGGATCGGATTGGTTCTGGTGGTACGGAGACGACCAGACTGCGCCGGCTGGTGATAAACCGTTTGATCGTGCATTCATTACATTGTTGAAAAATGTCTATAATTTTGCGCAGGAAGCCGGTGCATCAATGCCCGAAAGAGAATTTTCCCTGATTATAAAAGACGAAACCGATGATTCCGGACAAACACAGGGGACGATGGCTCAGAGTAGAAAAGAGCTGGTGACGGTACTTTTTCAGGTCGATGCCACGCACATCCAGGTTCCCAAGGCCGTTTATATTGTCGGTAATCAAAGCGTTCTTGGAAATTGGACACCAAACCTTGTACGGATGTATGACGACGGGACTCATGGAGATGTGAAAGAATCGGATGGCATCTGGTCGCTTGAATTGCAGTTTCCCGCAAAAATAAAGGTGGAATACAAATATACCAATAGCGGTTTTGAAGGGGTCTGGGTGCCGAGCGAGGAGTTTCCCGCGAACAACCGGCAGCTCATGATATCTGCACAACCGGGTGAACGACAGATCGTAAAAGACAAATTCGGTGTAAAATAGAAACTTACTCAGAGGAAAAAGCAAATGCATCGCATCCAGGAACGACTCACGAAATCATTCTTCGTTATTCTCAGCCTTCCTGCAACAGCAATGGGTTTTGCACTTTCCATCCAGATTTCAGCGTTGAGCTGGCTCCTTACCACAAAATATCAACTCCACATCGACGAAGTCGGTTTTGTCTGGGCGGCCGGACCGCTGGCCGGTATTTTTGGTCAGGTAATCATAGGCCTGATCAGCGACAAAGTATGGTTCTGGGGAGGACGACGGCGGCCTTTTGTACTGATCGGAGGCGTGCTCGCAGCGGGAATGCTCATGGCGTTACCGAACATCGATGTGATCGCCGCACGGCTGGGCATCGGCAGTCTGCTGGCCGTCGCCATCGTCGTTGCACTAACGCTCGATCTTGCAATTAATATCAGCTTCAATCCTACACGTTCGATCATCGCTGATATAACACCTGAAGGAATCCCGCGCACGAAAGGGTATACCTGGATGCAAACCATTTCCGGATTTTTTGGTGTCCTTGCATACCTAATCGGGGCGACGTTGGGTAATTATATATTGATTTATTTCGGCGTTGTACTCGTGTTCCTGTTTTCATTCGTACCAATGTTCTTCATCACAGAAAGCAGGGAACTGAAAGCTGCCGTCAGCGCTGAAACGGAACAGCAGAAAACTGCAACAGCTACAGAATGGGGACAGCTATTTCGGATTTATTTTGCACATGGTTTTTCATGGATCGGAATTCAGACCATGTTCGTGTATATCATTGCATTTATCCAGCAAAAATATTTCAACGGAATTGTCGATCGTGAACTCATCAATGTGCAATCAGGACAGATCATCGCCATCGCCTTTGCTATCCTGAATACAGTCGGATTTATTCTTCCGGTATTTGTGCTTGAGCCGATTGTGGAAAAAATTGGCCGCGTGAGAACTCACATGTCGTGTGTTGCAATCATGGCAGTCGGATATTTCGGTATCGTCTTTTTGGGAAAGACACCGCTTATCCTCTATCTGCTCATGGCAGTTACAGGCATCGGCTGGGCCGCTGTTGTGAGTCTGCCGTTTGCAATCATGACAGAGAAGATCGATCAAAGCCGGACAGGTTTTTTTATGGGAATTTTCAATCTCTCTGTAGTTCTGCCGCAGCTTCTGGTAAGTTTAGCGGTGGGAACGATTGTAAAAAATGCCGTCGATAAAAATATAATATTTATAATCAGCGGCATTTCATTGGCACTTTCCGCAGTTTTCTGGACTATGGTGAAGGAAAAAAGAAAGACGGGACTCTGAGAGAATACCAATTGTACAGTTCGAACAGCCAGGTGGCCGAGTCAAATGGCCATGGACTGCGCCATATCGAGGCCATGTCTATTAAGCTTGCAATAATTGTAAGGTTACCTCGATACGCCCTGTTCCACTAACGTGGAACAGGACTACTCGGTAACCTGGCTTTTAATATTTCATCCTTGTATCAATGGCTTCATCGACTGGTCGTTATAATAGAAATTCTATTGAATACTTCTCCGTTTATCTCTATCATTCTATAGATCTAGTACATACTTATAGAGAAATGACATGAAATTAAAGATAAAATATTTGATCTACTCACTGGTATTTGCGTTATGTCTGATCACGCCGTGTCTTGCGGCGGAAATATCCGACCTCATTCAACCCGTCAAGGTCTATTGCGGCAAGCAGGATACGGTCCTGGTCAGCGATATGTTTTATACGAAAGTCTACGATTTGAAATTCGATGAAAATGACAAACTCACCATTATCTATGATCAGAAACAAAACACAGTAATATTTCAACCCAAAAATAATTTCATAGGTGCGACACTTGCCGAATTCACGCTCCAGGGCACAAAATATTCTTTCCCGGTGATTGTACAGAGTGATAAAGTCATACAGCAACTCATTACATTTTCATACAAGCCTGAGGGAAAGGTTACAAAAGTCGCGGTATCCGGAAGCTTCAACAATTGGAATAAGGAAAAAGATCGGCTGACCGATGCCGCAGGAACGGGTGTGTATGAACTGTCATTGCCGCTTGATCCGGGTAACTACATTTATAAATTCGTAGTAGATGGAAAAGAGATACTCGATCCCGGAAATCCGGAAAAGTCACCGACGGGTTTCGATGATTTCAATTCCGTATTGCGTGTGAGCGATGTCGATACGGCAAAAATATTTCTTCATATCGGCGAAAAAAAAGAGACATCCGAGGATGTATCCTTTTTCTTTGTCTATGAAAATACCAGCCGTTCCTCTCCCCTGCTGCAGGATGATATTATCGCCCTCCTGGATAATAGAAAAGTCGATCCTTCAAGAATAATAATAAATAGCAATAAGATCGAAATCCGCCTTAAGAAGGCCGGATTGAAGGGAGGGAAAACCCTCCGCGTGCTTGTTTCCCAACACGGAAAACCCACCAATATTCAACAGATCGTTCTTTGGAATGGAATCCCTGCGGCAAAAGCATCCACTATGCAGTCGTGGAATGGTTGTGTGATCTATTCGATAATGATCGACCGATTTAAGGACGGCGATAGATCCAACGATAAACCTGTAGTGCACGATTCCATCTTTTTCCAGGCGAATTATCAGGGAGGAGATTTTAGGGGAATCATAAATAAAATTGATGAGGGATATTTTGACGAACTGGGAATCAATACACTCTGGATCTCGCCGGTCAACGATAATCCGGATGTAGCCTTCCGCGAGTATCCTCCCCCTCACAGGTGGTACAGCGGCTATCATGGTTATTGGCCAATCAGTGAAAAGAGAGTGGAAGAGAAATTCGGTTCCATGAAAGAGCTGAAAGAATTGATTTCCAAAGCACATAAACATCACTTAAAAGTTTTACTGGATTTAGTAACACACCATGTGCATATAGATCATCCGTTCTATAAAGAACATCCCGAATGGTTTGGGACACTGGATTTGCCGGATGGAAGGAAAAATTTACGTCTCTGGGATGAATACCGTCTCACAACATGGTTCGAGCCATACATGCCCTCATTCGATTTTATTAAATCGGAAGAGGCACTCAAGATCGTCTCTGATAATGCCATATGGTGGCTGACTGAAACAGGAGCCGACGGGTTCCGCCACGATGCGGTGAAGCATGTGCCGAACAAGTTCTGGAGGACCCTCACAAGGAAACTGAAGGAAAAAATCGAAATACCGATGCATAAAAAGGTCTATCAGATAGGCGAAACTTTCGGCGATTACGATCTCATCGCCTCCTATGTTAACAATGGTCAGTTAACCGCGCAGTTCAATTTTAATCTTTCCTATTTTGCAATTCCCGTCTTTCTCGAACCGGATCGATCGTTCTCGTCCATCGATTTTCACATGAAGAGGTCGTTTGCTTCGTTCGGGTATAACAACCTGATGGGTAATATTATGGACAGTCACGACAAAGTTCGCTATATGGCCTATGCAGACGGTAAAGTAAAAAATCAGGGTGTCGATACTCGAGAGATGGCATGGAAAAACCCGCCGACGGTCGATCATCCATCAAGTTACAGGAAAGCAGAATTATATCTCGCATATATGTTTACGATTCCCGGCTTGCCGGTAATTTATTATGGCTCTGAATTTGGAATGACCGGCGCCGATGATCCTGATAACCGCCGTATGATGCGTTTCGGCGATCAGCTTTCGATCCATGAAAAACAGATGCTCAAAGAAACCAGGAAAATCGTGAAAATGCGTAATCAACATTCCGCACTGCGGTACGGCGATTTCCTCACCCTGCAGGCTGACACCATCATTTATGCGTATATGCGTTCAGACATGAACGAAAGAATACTTGTGGTATTGAACAAAAGTGATAGGGTGCAAACGATCGACCTGCGACTTCCGGAGATGTATCATTCCTCTGAGTTAGCGGATGTTATCGGTAATGAAAAAGTCAATATAAAGAATGACCGTACGACTATCTCGATTCCGCCGATAGGATGGCGTGTATTTCGTGTGCGATAACATAAAATAAAACACTGCGGCGGAAGTGTATGGCATCTTTGAAAAATATAACACCGCTGGGATGAAAGTCGATTTACGATGCTGTGTCCCATTTTTTAGATAAATAATTGTAGGGTCATCGCCACAGAGTACTCAGAGAACGTCAAATAATGCCATTTTTGAGGTCACAAAAAATAAATTCTTCTTCGTGTCCTCAATAAACTGCATTTTCATAGTACTTTGTGTCCTTTGTGTTACCCCTAAAAGCCATTGAAAAAAGAAAAGTGATATCTCAATAATGAAAAAACCCCGGTTAAATTTTTGGCAAATCTGGAACATGAGCTTTGGATTCCTCGGAATACAATTCGGATTTGCACTGCAGAATGCAAACGTCAGCAGAATTTTTGAAACGCTTGGTGCGAAGATCGACAATATTCCGATCCTCTGGATTGCAGCTCCGGTAACTGGTTTGATCGTACAGCCGATCATCGGTCATATGAGCGACAGAACGTGGGGAAGACTCGGGAGAAGACGCCCATTTTTCCTGTCAGGTGCGATCCTCGCTTCTCTTGCCCTCCTGGCAATGCCCAATTCACCGGTACTCTGGATCGCGGCAGGGATGCTCTGGATCATGGATGCTTCAATCAACATTTCGATGGAACCATTCCGGGCGTTCGTCGGAGATATGCTTCCATCCGAACAAAGGACGATAGGCTTTTCGATGCAAAGCTTTTTTATCGGGACCGGTGCCATCATAGCATCTGCCCTTCCCTATATTATGACAAACTGGTTTGGAATTTCGAACACAGCACCCACCGGAGAGATTCCTGCGTCAGTAAAATTCTCGTTCTATTTTGGCGGTATTGTTTTCCTCAGCGCCGTAGTATGGACAGTTGTCAGCACAAAGGAATATTCGCCCGAAGAATTGAAGAAATTCTCTGAGCCGGAGAACGAACTTCACACGTCAAAGTCTGATGACGGCTCTTCTTCCAATGTGTCTGCGAACAAGTTCTTTCGAGACGGGTTAATCTGGATTATCATCGGATTGGCCGGATCGGCAGTATTGCGTCTATTTCTCGAACAAACCGATTTCGGACTCTATGTGCTCTTTGTCGGTTCAATAGTTTTCGGCCTTCTGCAGCTATTGGTAGGCCGGCTCACACGGCAGGGGAAAATCAACGGCGGCCTTGTGGCGGTGTTCAATGATTTCTATAAGATGCCGAAGACAATGAAACAGCTGGCGGTCGTACAATTCTTCTCATGGTTCGCTTTATTTGCCATGTGGATCTATACGACACCGGCAGTCACTCATCACATTTATGGAGCAACCGATCCGACATCAGAATTATATAATAAAGGAGCGGATTGGGTTGGTGTGTTGATGGCGGTCTACAATGGTTTTGCAGCTATGATGGCCTTTGTACTCGTCTGGTTGGCGAAAAAGACCAACCGAAAAACCGTCCATATGATCAGCCTTTTTTGCGGGGGACTGGCATTTTTTTCTTTTTACTTCATTAAGAACCCCGATCTTCTTCTTATATCTGAATTGGGAATAGGTCTCGCCTGGGCGTCGATTTTGGCAATGCCGTATGCGATCCTTGCCGGTTCGCTTCCTCCTCAAAAAATGGGAGTCTATATGGGGATTTTTAATTTCTTCATTGTCATTCCTCAAATCACCGCTGCCGCAATCCTCGGATGGTATGTGAAACATCTGTTTGGAGGAAATGCCATCTATGCGCTTTTACTTGGAGGAGCGTCAATGATCATAGCCGGATTTTTCGTCCTTCGTGTCAAAGATGTAGATGAGACTCCAAAGATCGCCAGGATAATATAAATCATCTGCCACAAAAACGAAATCTCAAAGGCTGATTCGCATATTGGTTACCGCGAAGACTTCAGCTTTGGGACAGATGAGGGCGTGAGGGCAACGATCCCGGATGGCGGGTGGAAAAAATACGTTTTCAGACCAGGTATGCAGTTATGATTATTCGACAACTGGTTGTTTCTTGCTGTCTGTCTCTTTTAATTCTCTTCGGTTGTCAGGCGCAGGAAAAACAAATCACATTCACGGTGATAGTTCCAAAGACAACACCGCAGGATGCTGTTGTCTATATCGCCGGGAATCATCAATCACTGGGGAATTGGAATCCGGGAGAAATCGCATTGAAAAAAATCAACGATTCGACCTGGAGCAGATCATTCACCTTCCCCAGAGGGCAGGAAATCGAATACAAAATCACACTCGGATCGTGGGATAGTCAGGCTCTCTATTACTCCATGGAAGTTCCTCCCAACAGCCGCAAAGTCGTTGAAATGAATGAAGAAGTTGTGATTCATCCGACCGATTGGAATAATATCGTTCATCAAACACTGCCGGGGGGGATTACAGGAACGGTGAAATACCACCGGCAAATTCATGGAGAAGGGCTGCGATATGCGCGCGATCTGATTGTGTGGCTCCCGCCGTCATACGAGAAACAGAGGTCAAAGCGTTATCCTGTCCTCTATATGCATGACGGACAGAATATCATCGATCCCAAAACTTCGTTTAGTGGCTATGATTGGCATGTCGATGAAGTAGCGGACAGTCTGATCCGTGCCGGTAAAATCGAAGAGATCATCATTGTAGGCATCTACAATTCGCCCGATCGTATACCTGAGTATTCGGACACGGACCTCGGAAAAGCATACGCGAGGTTCGTTATCGATAAAGTCAAGCCGCTTATCGATTCCGTATATCGGACAAAACCGGACAGGGCGAACAGTGCAGTCATGGGTTCTTCAATGGGTGGATTGATATCATTCCTGTTTGTGTGGTGGTACCCGGACATATTCTCCAAGGCCGGATGTGTCTCCACTGTTTTTGACCGCGGTTCGACCTCGGCGCTTGATCTCGTCCGCGATGAAAGAGGAAAAACGCACAACATAAAAATCTATTTCGACTGCGGCGGTTATGGTGAAGAGACAAACCTTAAATCCGGGATGGATGAAATGATAGAACTACTCAAAGAAAAAGGGTATCACGATGAATCCGATTTCATCTCGTTCTTTGATCCGAATGCAGAACACAGCGAGCATGCCTGGGCGGCTCGTGTCTGGCGCCCTTTAACTTTTATGTTTGGCATGTAACTGTCACTCTATACCTTTATCATAGATCTGTACAGAAAGGAAGAGAGTATAGAAGTTCAAGGTTTCAGGTTTCAGGTTTCAGGTTTCAGGTTTCAGGTTTCAAGTTTCAAGTTTCAAGTTGTTATATTTGTGGCCTTTAATGGGAGACCGTTTAAGGTATGAGATAAATGTGGCTATTTCTTTCGATAGTTGCAGTGATTGATTAAAAAGAACTTCGAAATTGTCATTGGCAATATATCCTAGGTCGAGGGCAATATACAGTTGAGATCTGACCTCTCCGCATGATGATTTTGATTGAAAAAGATATTGTACGAATTCCTTGTTTGAACCTCTTTCGAATCCTTCGGAAATATTTGACATCACCGAGACAGCGGCTCGCTGGATCTGGTTTTTCAAACCGTAATCCTTTTCAAACGGCTTAGTGCCCGTCATGCTATATATCTCCCGAACAAGCTGACGGGCCTCTTGCCAAATCCTTAATTCCTCAAATCGATGTACAGTCGCCATTATTCAGAATCATCTCATGAACCTTCAACTTGAAACCTCCCAACTTGAAACTTGAAACTTCCCAACTTGAAACTTGAAACTTCCCAACTTGAAACTTCTGATTTCCCAACTTTAAACTCTGATCTCCCAACTTGAAACTTCTGATTTCCCAACTTTAAACTTTAAACTTTCCAACTTGAAACTCTTCTATGTGGACGCTGTGCTTCATCTCGGCGGGTACACTCCATAAGTATCCGGAATTGTTTTTTTTGACACTTCAATTCCCATGTCAAACAACATCATCATCTTTCCAGCATCAAAATCAAGATTGCTATCCTTAAACGGGAATTCTTTATCCTTATTTTTTCCATAGCCGTCCAACGGCGGACGGAAAATCTGCATTGTCATTCCGGGAGTATTTTTAAGTTTAAGATCGATCAGACGTCTTGCGTACTGAACATTGCTGTCGCCTATTTCATCTGTAAGTAATTCGACTGTTCTATTCAAAATTTTCAGCAAATCCGGATATGGATATTCCCGCCTGAAAAAAAGCGGTGAATTCACAATCACATCGATCTCCGTTGCACCCTGATCCAACACCGCCTGTATCGGGATATATTCCCTGATTCCTCCATCCGCATATTCTTCGTTCTTCCCTGTTGCATCATTCTTCATTGAAACGAGCGGCGCAAATACCGGCTGGTTTGCCGAGGCCATAATCGCATCAACCATCTGTCCGAGACTGTCGACTTTCTGTATCCTGTAATCCGGATTATTAAAATCGTTATTTTTATTGCTAAAATATACGCGTTCTCCTGTTGTCATCGAGACTGTTGCAAAGTAGATCGTCGGGCTGTCGGGTTCCATGAGTATATTATAATCGGCCGCCAGCCGATCTCGCAATTCCTGCTTTAATCCGTCGACATTGAATACGGACTTATACCATGAAAATATATTTCCAAAATTCCCGTCAGAATTCCATTGATAATAACTTTCCAGCTTAGAACCATCTGTATAGAGTTTGATCAAATCCTCCATTCTTCCCATGGCTGCTAACGGTGTAATCAACGCTCCTGTTGAAGTACCGCTGATAATTCGATACTGTTTAAAAAAATCGTTTGCTGTCGCGCCGGAATTCTGGGCTAGATATTGGTCCATAAGACCTTTGAGCACACCGACAGCAAACGCCCCTTTTACTCCTCCTCCGGATATAACTAATGCTTTCATTGCCTGTATCCTTTCATTTTTCTGAAAGAGATTTAGAATCGGATTCCAGCGCCCAATTGGCCCATACCGCATTCCTGTCTGAATAAATACATGCCGCGTACGGTGAGCACGAGAAAACTTGTACTCAACGATATACCTCCCCCGCCAAAAAAGGATCCGCCATTGTCCGGACTAACTACTATTGAATACCCGGTTTCCGGATATATAAAAAGGCTCGCATAATGTTGACCAACGGTTGTCACGTACCATTGAACGGAAACATCACCGAGAAATCCGACTCCCGGATTTCCCCAGTAGCTTCCTAAATGCACTCCAAGATATATGTGTTCGTTTGTCCTGTCCAACGATATAAGCGAACCAAACCTTAACATAGGAATAAATGGCGAGGGTTTGATATTCCGTCCCATGATCAAACCGCTGCTTACTTCAGTATGCCAGAAGACACTGGGCATTTGAGCAGCGCATTTCCCGCCGACGAGCATAACACAGAGCAGCAAGAATAGCCATTTCATATCACTCCTCCTTATTCCCATTTTCTTTACGAATGCGACCTTCCCTGAACAGTACTATGGTACCGGATTTCCGGCAATTGTATTGGGCTGGAGAGTACCCACAACGGTCATCGTTTTACACATAAATCTTTCTCTTTATTCCATTCCATATATCGAGGCTTGGTGCATCACCTTTTTTTCCATCATGGTCTTCCGATCCTTTATAGACGAATGCCATTGTCATTTGATAAGCGGTACTATAACCATTGTCTCTACTGCATTCCTGTATTAAAGGAAGATATGTTCCGGTATTGACATACAGTTTTACCGTTCCATCCTGCTTTCCCTCGATATAATCCTGCCGCGCCTCATGCGTATGACCATAAAATATATACTGAATATTTTCAAAGCTATTATTCTTCCACTCCTCACGAGCACCCGAAACAAGGTCGTCTTCTGTGCCGACGAATATGCTTCTTATTCCTTCCCACACTTTATAGATTGCGTGGAGCAATAAAACAACTGTTTTCACGAAACCAAAGCCTTTTTTCACAAGGATATTCGTTCTTTTCAGTAAACCGGGGATGGTGTTGTCGTACCTTTTCCATAATATCGCCAGACTCGATGTGTATGTCGCTTCGAGCGCTTTCCGGAGAGCCTGACGTAATATATCGTCATATTTGTTCATGCCATTCTTTGTGAGCCAATCAAGATACCTGAAGACTTCAACCATGGGCCTCAGATTGTTCACTTCTTTTATCGTCTCAATGAATTGCTTATCCTGTTCACTTGGATTGTTCGCCAATGCCTGACTCACGTGGTAGACAATACCTGCCATCAGCTCGGCTGTAATAACTTCCCCGAGCGACATGATCCTGTATACCGGTTCATCAAACTGATTATAGCTCGTCTTGAAGACATTGTTGGAAAACTTCCAGGAATAGCAATCATTATCCCACTCACACCCATGCCGTGCCAGCACGGAATATTCAGGATCATGGAGAACGGAAACAAATTCTATTTCCACGACGTTTCCCAGTTTTTCTTTTACTTTATTCTTGAGGCTCTCAAAATTATTGAAAGCCCTGTCATGGTTGCCCACAACATACGTGACACTGGTATCTCTGACATTATATTTCTTCGCCCTCTTTGCGACATTATTAAGCATGGCGAAGAAGGATTTACAGGCATCAGTATCGAATATCCCTTCCAGAATTTTATTAAACTGATCTTCAACCTTTTCTTTATTTCCATTCATCCCGGTTGAGGGATTAATGATGCCATTCCAGGGCCTATCCGCTGGGGCTATGTTCTTCCGGAGCCAATAGTCGGTTCTCACCAGATCAAAAATATCGCCAAGAAGAACGACCTTTATTTCATTGATATCCTTCTTACTTTCCACATTACTGATGATTTCATCTTCAAGAATTTCAAATGCACTTCTATGAACATTTCTTGCAGTTGATTCATCTGTAAGATGCACATCGCTGATCAAGACAATCATAGAGCGCTCCTTGTAGAAATAGTTAGCAAAATAGTGTCTGGTTTACGGATTAGAATATCTTCTCACACCACAATACCCCCTTAAATATGTCAGTCCGGTATCCCGGTTGGTTACAGAAAAAACAGATGAGGATAGATGTTTAAAGTTTCAGGTTTAAAGTTTCAAGTTTAAAGTTGTTATATTTGTGGCCTTTAATGGGAGACCGTTTAAGGTACGAAATTAATGCAGCTATTTCTTTCGAAAGTTTCAGTGTTTATTCTAATAGAATTACGAAATTCTCTCTAGCGATATAATCCAAATCCAGGGCAATATACAGTTGAGATCTGACCTATCCACATGATGATTTCGACTGAAAAAGATATTGAAGTATAAAGTTTCAAGTTTAAAGTTTCAAGTTTCAGGTTCAAGTTTCAGGTTTTGTACTTATGGCCTTTGATGTGTGTTCGCTTAAGATAAGTGATAAAAGCAGCTATTTCTTTCGATAGTCGCAGTGATAGTTGAGATCTGACCTCTCTCTGTACAGTCGCCATTATCCAGAATCATCTCATGAACCTTAAACTTTAAACCTCCCAACCTGAAACCTTTAACCTCCCAAACCTGAAACCTTAAACCTCCTAACCTGAAACCTTCAATTATTTAGTGCTCCTTCGTTTATCCACGTCTCGATCAACGTAATTTCGCTGGCACTGAGGCTGCCTCCTTGCGGCATCCGGCTACTACATGTTGATCCGGCTACCTTTCGATAAAGAACACTATTATTTGCATCGTTGGGTAGAACTCGTTTCAATGAAGTGCAGCTTGATTGCGCCTTCACATTCACAAGATTAGTATAGCTTGAGCCTGGCGCAAGCGACAACCCTCCGTAGCTTCCGTGACAACTTGTGCAATAGCCATTAAAAATCGGTTGTACCTGCGTTGAATAATGTACGGTGGGAAGAGGCGAAGCTGCAAACACACTTATTGAAATTTTCACAGTATCGGGTGCCGGAGTACTACTATCATTCAACACGAGATAAGTATTTCCGGTATCCACAGCTGAAATTGTGAGAAGTGTGGAAGACAACGATGCCGTTGCAATTGCAGTATTCGGCTGTAATTTTATCGAGTATGGCTGTTTTCCGCCGGACAACGTCACTTGCCGGGAAGATCCTTTTGCGATGTGAAGACTTATGCTGTCGGCAGAGAACTGTGAACCATGAGCTGGCGGTTCTGACCCCATATCTTTGCAGGTATAGAGGATGATAATCAGGGCACCACTTATAACGATCGGGAAAAAGTTCCATCGGGAAATCATAAGCCCTCCGCTATTTACAGGAAGAGATGGACAAGAAAATCGAACTCCTTATCATGTGCATCTCCGGGTGTATTCTTCAATATTCGAAATACCGGACGCATTTCCACACCGGGCAGCGGGAAAAATTCTATACCTAAACTATACCTCGATTCGCTTCCAGTTTTATAATCGATGTCCGGATCGTAGAAATCATACATGAATTTTAAATAGAAACCATTCAGGAGAAGGCAATTTATTTCCAGATAGGTGATGAGTTCTTGCGTTCCCGGTCCGGCTTTATCCTTCTTCATATCGATTTCGGCGTTGATGGCGACATCTTTATAATAGAGTCCGGCAAACCCGCCGTACATTATCAGGGTACCGGTCAAACCTCTATTATGCCAGACAGATCCGCCGAGGGAAATGTTGATATTCTCAATCCGAAAAAGAGCTTCGCCTCTCGTAGTAACAAGCCTGATCCGGCCATTGGAAGGATCGCTGCCGTCTTCTCCATTGTACACACCCGCATTCCATGTGAGCGATGTTGGCGATATCCCCACCTCGAAACCGGTATCGGGTCTGCGGTAGAGTGGGAACACGGTTTTTGATCTGATAAAAGCGGTATGATCGTCGATTCTTGTTCCATAAGCCGGAGTAAACCTTCCTACTTTCACATAACCATTCAATGGAAGAATCTGAGCGATGCCGAATATTTCAAAATCATGAAAGATCGATTTTGTAACCGAAAGAAGGATTTTATTTGAAATGCGTGCGTTGAGATAAATGTCTCCCTGCATCTGATACATAGAGGTATAGTCACGCTGCTGTTGATACATAAACAAGGTCCGCATATCCATCCCGATACTTATAAAGTCGTTCAGCCGGGGCGTGAAATTCAGCATGGTCGAGTCATCCGTCCAGCTGTGGACAGGCAAAGTCTGTCGGCCGTACATCATGACGCCGTAATAATTGCGCATTCCGCCGCCGTTAGGATCAATATGGCAATTCTGGCATTTCAAAAATGCGCTCGAGGTAAATCGCGGAAGCGCATATCCCTGTTGAGCAATTAAAAAGCAGGAGATGAGGAATGCAATGGTACAGATCTTCTTCATGGTATTTTGGCCTCCCGGAAGAAAATATGTTGGTAAATTTTCACAAAAATATAGAATAAATATATCGGAAGCAATAAAGATGTTGGTCCTTATCAGAACTCACAACACACAAAACGAAAAAGCCTCTGAAAACCAATCAGAGGCTTTTTGGACATATAATTCTGTCAACTTTCTTTACTTTATCAATCCCCTTAGTTCCGGAGGAAGTGCCTGTTCCAGATTGACTCCGAGCCCTTTTGCCACCCCAAGTCCGAGATTCACATCGGCACGGAAAAAATGACACAGCTGCCGATTGATAATTTCTTCTCTCTTTTCCGTACCAATCCCTTTCATAGCACCAACGATATTGTTAATTGTATTTTTTTTATCGTTTTCATTCATCAAGCGGAATAGATTTCCCGGTTGCGTGAAATGATCATTCTCACCCTCGACGTTTCGATCATACCACCCGGCCAGAGACGATTCAAGCTGCCATACGGGTTCTTTCGTGCTTTGATCGATTGCAATGTCGTCAAAACTATTGGGGAAATAATTCGGACTGCTTCCGCTATTTCCATCCACTCTCATCGATCCATCCCGTTGATAATTATTCACTGCATATGGGCATTTATTGACAGGAATCTGTTCGTAGTTGGCGCCGAGCCGATAACGGTGAGCATCGGGGTAGGATAACAGTCTGCCCTGTAGCATCTTATCCGGTGAATATCCGATCCCATCGACTACATGTGCCGGTGAAAATGCAGATTGTTCCACTTCGGCAAAGTAATTCGCCGGAACTTCATTAAGCTCCATTGTGCCGACTTCAACCAATGGATATTCTGAATGCGGCCATACCTTCGTCAAATCAAACGGATTCCAACGAAATTTCTTTGCTTGCTCATCAGTCATGATTTGTATTTTCAACGTCCATTTCGGAAACTCACGGCGATCGATCGCTTCGACAAGATCGCGCTGTGCCCAATCGGGATCTTTACCTTTCATCTCTGATGCTTCCTTATCGGTAAAATTCTTTATTCCCTGCACTGTTTTAAAATGGAATTTTACCCAGAACCGTTCATTTTCTTTATTAATGAACGAGAAGGTGTGACTTCCGTACCCGTTCATATGCCGATAACTATACGGCGTTCCCCGGTCGCTCATGAGAATCATTACCTGATGCAGACTTTCCGGATTAAGACTCCAGTAGTCCCACATCATCGTCGGACTTTTACAATTCGTGCGAGGATCACGCTTCTGTGTGTGAATGAAATCGTCAAACTTCTTCGGATCTTTGATGAAGAAGACCGGGGTGTTGTTGCCCACCAGGTCCCAGTTGCCATCCTCGGTATAGAATTTTACGGCAAACCCGCGCGGATCACGCTCTGTATCGGCACTTCCTTTTTCACCGCCGACCGTACTGAAACGAACAAACACGCGCGTTTTCTTTCCGATGGTATTAAATACTTTTGCACGTGTGTAGCGTGTTATATCACCGGTGACGGTAAATGTTCCGTATGCACCAGTGCCTTTTGCATGAACGACACGCTCGGGAATGCGTTCCCGGTTAAAATGAGCCATTTTTTCATGAAAAATATAATCCTGGACCAGTATCGGTCCACGCGGGCCGACCGTCATGGAGTTTTCATGCTCGGCATAGGGCCTTCCGGAAGCGGTTGTAAGTTTCTTTCCTTTCTCTTTCATGACTTTTCCCCTCTTCTTTTTTTAAAGAACTGTATAGTTTTCGTTCTTAGTAAAAAAAATAATTATATTAAAATCAAGACTCCATTTGATATTTTGTTTTCTTCTAATTAGTATCCAGCGCACTTCGAATCTTTTTAAGAATACTCTCCAACCTGTACGGTTTTTGGATAAAATCGTAAATGCCCTGCTTGAGAAGTTCGGATTTATAATCCGGATCAATATAACCGCTGACGAGAATTACTTTTACATCCGGATTTATCATTTTCAATTCTCTGAATTCATCCTCCCCCGTTATTCCCGGCAATCCCATGTCCGTTATAACAAGATTTATTTGGGTTTGATGATTTATGTACGTATCAACCGCTGCCCTGCCATCCTTTGCCGTCAAGATTGTATAGCCGTAAGATCGGAGCATGAGGCGGACTGTTTCTAAAAGGGATTCTTCATCTTCGACAAGTAGAATGGTCTCTTTTCCTCCAGTTTCGTATCTCTCATCCGGTTTCAGTAATTCGCGGGATTCGTCTATTGCGACCGGGACAGGGAAAAAGAGCCGGAAAGCAGTGCCCTGGCCGGGTGTACTCTCCATATCGATAAAACCATCATGCGCCTGCATGATGCCGTACACGACAGACAATCCGAGTCCTGTCCCCTTCCCTTTCTCTTTTGTTGTGAAGAACGGGTCGAACACTTTCTGGCGCGTCGTTTCGTCCATTCCCTCTCCGGTATCGGTAACACTGATACAAATATAATTGCTGTAGCTTGCGGAAGGAAATTTTTCGGCTACATGCTCCTTTGTAAGCGATTCCGTTTTCACGATAATAACACCGCCGTAGGGCATTGCATCCCGGGCATTTACACAAAGATTGAGTAACGCCTGATGTATTTGTGAATGGTCGGCAACGATGAAGGGAAGATTTCCCCCCAGCTGTTCCGAAAAAGTGATAATTTTGGGGAAGGTACGTCTCAACATCGATAGAAGTTCGAGCACCAGGCTGTTGATATCGATCACTTCAAGCACAGCATCGGTTTTGCGGGCGAATGTGAGTACCTGACGTACCAATGCTGCTCCACGCTGTACTGCCTGACTGATTGCATTAAGACTTTCAATATCATTTCCGTTACTCAATTTTAACCGACGCATTGACGTTACATAGGCGAGAATAATGCAAAGGATATTGTTGAAATCGTGTGCGATACCGCCGGCAAGAGTGCCTATGCTCTGCAGTTTCTGCGCCTGGAATAAATCGTTCTGCAGTTTTTTCTGTTCCGTTATATCCTGAAATACTTCCAGCATTGCCTTTTTCCCTTTGTACATCATCCCGACATGACTTATCTGAAAGATTTTCCCTCCCAGTACTCCCTTGACCTCGAGGATTTTCGGCTTCCCGAATTCGATTCCATACAGGAGAGGACAATTGACACATTGTTTGTTGTCATCTTTATAAAAAGACCAGCACTGCTGTCCGAGAACGTCTTTATTTATCAAAGACTTCAGAGTTTTATTTATATAGAGTATCTTTCCATTCTCATCGACGATGTCCATACCAAACGGTATTGTCTCCATTAAAAGCTGGTTGAACGTGCTGCTTTCGAGTAACGCCTCTTCCGCACGTTTTCGCTTCGTAATGTCCTGAATTACAACGACATTGTATTCCTGTCCGTCTGCGGTGGACTGCATGGACGATATTGTCTGGTTGACCCATACGAAGTGACCACGTTTATGCAGAAGGCGTTTGTACATCGAATAGTCTCGAATTTTTCCTTTAGTCAAAAGCTGCAAGTTTTTTTGTTCGGTTTCGCGATCCTGGGGATGGGTGAGTTCCGACAGCGTGAGATTTTGCAGCTCTTCCGCCGAGTAACTGATGATTGTGCAGAATCGCCGGTTAACTTTCAAAAATTTTCCCGTGACAGTCTCAATCTGCGCCACTCCCACTGCGGCCTGTTCGAATAATGTTCTGAAACGGCTTTCACTTTCCCTGAGAGCTTCCTCTGTCTGTTTGAGCGTAAATAGATGTCCCATCGCCGTGCCATAAAGGACTAATATTTCCAGATCCTCACTGGTGATGGGATTTTGATGAATAAGATTATCTACGGCATAAATGCCGATAATTTTCTCTCCATTCCACAATCTGGCGACCGCATGGTTGCCGATGCCGACCTGGTCTAATTTATCGTTGTATAAAACTTCTTTATCGAAAAACAGGACCTGTTCCGGTTCTTCCAATAATTTCTTGACGGTGGGAGTAGTTTTGACGGGTCTTCTGAGGTGTTTTTCATCACGCAGGTGACCGTTTTCATCCGTGCCGTAGGCGCCCAGTACTGTTTGCCGATCTTCAGAGAGGAAGCACAAACCAACACGATCGAAGCCTAGTCGCTCGATGGCCAGTTCGACCGACCGGCGGCACAATTCGTCGAACGATCCGATTTTAGAGAGTTCATTAATGGCATCCAAAACATGGGTCAGTCGTTCAGAAAAAAATTGCCGGCCTTTTCCATTTTCGCCGATTTCCTTTTCCATATTTTTCCCTGTTCCGCTTTTCCTTCCGGTCCAATCCTGATCACCTTTTCGTTGTTCCTTGAGTAAATTCCCTGCTGTTTTTAAAAATAAACGAGATATAGATGAAAAGCAAGCGCACGAATTTCGACGGGTAGCAAAGGCGATTTCATAAGGGAAAAATCAGTTGGTCATGCGGTCATTATTAGCTATTGCCACCTCACCCGCGGGTTTCAACCCATCACACTACTACGCCCTCGGCTCCACCTAGGTTTGTACCAAATGGCAACGGGGTTATATAGCCGGAGATCTAAGAACAAATTGCCCTCGCAGGATGCCCCGTAGGTCTACGACCTGTAAGGGGCAGCCTATTTATAACATTATAAACTGCAATCAAAACTCGTAGCACCGTAGGTGCGACCTATTTAATCGATGTTTTATTCATTTAATCTGTTTTGTGATAGGCCGCTCCTAACGGAGCTTGAATATTCTTCTTCTGTATGATTTTCTACAAATAGGCCGTCCCTCTGGGACTAAGGAGAGTTCTGTAAATATTTGTGCCAAATAGCAACGGGGTCATATAACCGGAGATCTAAATACAAAAACAGTCCTAAAAAAACAAATCGCCCTCGTAGGATGCCCCGTAGGGGCAGCCTATTTGTAGCATTATAAACTGCAATCAAACTTGTAGCACCGTAGGTGCGACCTATTTTATCTTTTCAAAAATTGAATCGCTCTAATAGCTTCAACCCTATTTTGGTATGCTTCCTTAATTGTCTCTATCGTCGTGATTTACTATATTATTGTTTTAAGGAATGTTTATGGCCGACAAGCAATTCTGGTGGTTTTTCAAGGGTTTCGATGTCAGAAACAACAAGGTCTGGTCCCGCTCGTTTAACGATTACGATTTAGATGAGCTGGCAAAGTCCAATCCCACCCCATTATATTTTACGAATGGAAAAAGGATTGAAGATAAGGCCAGACTTATCCGGGATGCATTTGCAAAATATTATAATGGTGTTGTCGATATCAATTATGCCGTCAAGGCAAATTATTGTCCTCAGATTCTCGATCTTATTGCACTACTCGATCTGGGTGCGGATGTTGTCTCTCCTAATGAAGCCGTTCTTGCAGAGCAGCGTGGAATCCCCCGGCAAAAAATCATGTTTACAGGCACCTCCGTTTCAAAAGACGATCTTGAAAAGCTTGTCAAATCCGGCAATTATAAAATCAACATCGATTCCAATTCTCAGCTTAAAAAACTTGGTGAGCACAGGGATGAATGGAAAATCCATGGATTGCATCTTTCGATCAGGTTGAATCCTAATGTCGGTGCCGGCCATAATCCGGATGTCATCACTGCCGGTTTAAAAAATGAGGGTGGTGTTCCTATAAAGTTCGGTATCGAGCAGGATAAGATTATCAATACGTTTTTGAGTGCCCGCGAGTATGGTTTTAATCCTGATACCCTGCACATCCATATCGGTTCCGGCTGGCTCGGTAATGACGTCGATAGTTTCAGTATCGCTTTGCAGAATACTCTCGATGTTATGAATGAATTACAGGAGCATGGTTTTAAAAACCTGAATCTCGATGTTGGCGGAGGCCCCGGCATCAGGTATAGAAAATCTCAAAAGTCTTTTCCTTTCAATACGTATGCCAGAATAATCGGTGAAGAGATAGAAAAAAAGGGCGTCGGGATAAATAAATTAATCATCGAGCCCGGCAGAAGCCTTGTCGGCGATTCGACAATCCTTTTAACAAAGGTGAATACGGTTGAAGAGAAGAGCGGCATCCTCCATGCATATACCGATGCCAGCATGGGAACATTGATCCGGCCGAAACTCTACCATGCGTATCATGAGATAATCAATGTTTCGAATCCAAACGGACTTCTCATGGTTTATTCCGTCGATGGCAATGTATGCGAAACCGGCGATACCTTTACTCAGAATCATCCCAGGAAAATTCCTACGATAAGCGAGGGGGATGTTCTAGGTATTCTCGATACCGGCGCCTATGGCGATGTGATGTCCTCTCCTTATTGTCTGAGAGGCAGGGCTAATGTTATGTTGGAGCACAAGGGCAGACTTATACAGTGTTCAAGAGGTTTTGAAGACTTGAATCAGATATTGCATAGATTCAACGTTGAGACAAAATTGGAAAGGTAGGGAGTAATTGGTGTCAATTTCTTTTTTCAATGGCTGACGAGGGTAACACAGAGGACACAAAGTACTATGAAAATGGCTATTCGTGAGGACCCGAAGAAGAATTTATACTCTGTGACCTCAAAAAAGGCTTTCCTTAATGTTCTCTGGATACTCTGTGGCAGTGACCCTACAATTATTCATCTAAAAAATGGGTCACAGCACCATAAATCGTCTTTCATCACAGCGGTGTTATATTTTGTCATCAAGGATTTATCTACTATTAGAAAAGGCAATGACTGATCAAGATAGCCGCATTTAACAATTCAGATTCAATATTGAAACAACATTAGAAAGTCAGGCAGGCAATTAATGGATCAAAAAATTAAGGTCGGAATTGTCGGTTACGGTAATGTGGGTAAAGGAGTCGAGATGGCTGTCGCGCAAAATTCTGACATGAGTATGGATGTTATTCTTACCAGAAGAAATCCCGATACAATAATTCCTCATTCTCCATCAACAAAAGTTTTTCATGTTAATAAGGCAAAAGATCTTCTCGGTTCCCTGGATGTGGTTGTTTTATGCGGCGGTTCTGCTACCGACCTTTCAGAGCAAGGTCCGCATTTTGCGCAATACTTCAATATTGTAGACAGTTACGACACACATGCAAAGATTCCCGAATATTTTGATGCCATTAATAACGCTGCACGTCGCGGTAATACTATTGCCATTATCTCTACCGGATGGGATCCCGGATTATTTTCTATGTTGAGGGTTATCCAGAATTCCTGTTTGCCCGATGGTACGGCATATACCTTCTGGGGGCCGGGCATTAGCCAGGGACATTCCGATGCAATCAGGCGGGTAAAAGGCGTCAAGGATGGAAGGCAATACACACTTCCTATTGATAACGCTATTAACACCGTAAGGGCCGGTCTTAATTATGTTCTTTCCGCAAGAGAGAAGCACACACGGCTGTGCTATATTGTTTTAGAGAATGATACCGATGAGGAAAGGCGCAGAGTCGAGTCCGAGATTAAGAATATGCCGAACTATTTTGCCGACTACGACACAACTGTAAAATTTATTTCTCAGGAGGAATTGAGAGCCAGGCATTCGAAGATGCCCCACGGCGGTTTTGTTCTCACAACCGGGGAATCCGGTTCCGGCAGCAAGCATCTAATGGAGTTCTCGTTAAAGCTTGATAGCAATCCTGAATTCACGGGAAACGTATTGGCTGCATACGCCAGAGCCGCCTACAGGCTGAGAAAAGAAGGCGTGGTTGGCGCGCAGACGGTGTTTGATATAGCTCCTAAATATCTCTCCATAAAATCAAACGAGGAACTAAGGAAGTCGATGCTATAATTCAGTATTATTCCATTTTCACCCATTTTATGTTACAACTTGAGTCTCTCTGTAATGTCACAGCATAATTTAGGTAAAAAGTTCATATCCCCATTGTTTCTTATTTTTTCCTCCTTTATATATAAATTGCAGAAATTTAGAACCCCAAAAAGTAATAATTTTTATGGTTTTTTCGCTTTTTTAACCCTTCTCAGTTGCCAGATACTGCTAATTTAGTTATATCGAAACCATTACAACGGTGCTTGTCAAGTATGAAGATCACAGGCTATAAAACGATAAAGTAATATACCTTTTTATACTGTATTTGAGTTTCTGGGTAATGTTTTAGCATAATTATAATAAAAAGTACATTTTCCCCTTGCTTCTATTTTTCTGCACCTATATTTGAAGTGCAGAAATGTTGTGAAAACAGGATTCTATTTTGTCGTTTGTCCCGGAGGCACATTTGTCAGAATTTGATTCTTAACTTCCTTCAAGTTTGAAGGCCTGAGCACTTCCCAGAATAGTCTCTCCGGACTCGAATTCCTCAATCTTCTTGCAATTTCAATCTGTCCCGCTGACTTCAACATCTCTACGAATACTGATGATAATTCTTTACGAATGACCCCTCTTTTTTCATTTCCTTCTAGTGAGAGTAGTTTTTCAATTTGATCTGCTTCTTTTAAAATCTCCAATGCACTCTCAGGATCTTCTATAAATGCTTTTATTAAGAATTGCAGACGTTTCGTAATAACCCCCCAATTGATCCAATTCCTGAAAGGTCTCGGTTCGTAATTGCTCCTAAAATTATGTACTGCGTCGCGCGCCATGCGTTCGCTTCTAGGTGAATCTAAATGAGAATATTTTTCCAAGAGTGCCATTATTTGTTGAAGCGCAACCTCAAACTGAACCTGTTCATTTCTCGCTTTTAATTCCCTTTCAAAAAGGACATTCATTGCATGTCTGACAACATCAGTGTCTTTCACATCTACAATCCTACTCAGCAAATCAATGTCGTAAAGCTGTTTCACAATATCGTCTTCTCTTTCTATTGGGATCCCCACACTCCCTTGCGCAAGAGTAAGTAATTTGTCACCGAGCAGACTTCCCGCAGAAAAACACAAGGGTTTAAACGCGAGTGGAATAATAAAAGCACTTTCTGTTTCTATTCTAGTCGTTTCAAGATCGAACCGCTCCATCAAATGAAAATCTATTTTAATGTTTAATGGCGTTTTCCTGCTACTAACCGAAGGTACGGAAACGAAGTACGTAACCATGGGGAGTATTGTCTTTGGCTTTACAGGAGTGTATTTATTGAATTTGAAATAAAGATCGTCGCCACCGAAGGCCTGGTGAATTGACTTGAAAGAATTTAACAATAGTCCTTCATCGCCAAGATAAACAACATCGATATCCACACTCGTCCTCTGTTGTTGTGGAGGAAAGAACAATTGTGCGGCTGTTCCACCTTTCAGGACAATATTCTTTCCAAGATGGTACTGTAATTGCCCATATAGCTCGAGATCCCAGAGGAATGTCTCAACTTTCACAGCCTGTGTGAAATTGTATTGTGATTGGCGCTCGGTGATATGTTCGATTTCAAAGTATTTGCGATCATGTATAAGCGCTTCGTATTTGACCATTAACCTATCACCTCCAAAATTCGTATAAAGTTCTGTGAAGGTTTATCTGATTCAGACAATTCGCTTCGTTTCTTGAAATCAACTATTTCCTGAATTTCATCTCTGATCGATCGCTCGTGCGCATATCTCAGCATCTGTGAAACGTTAAGGGAGAGTGAAGTTTTCATGTTCAGAAAAATGTAAGCTACTTCTTGTACTGGGAATGGAATCAAATTCCGTGTGGCTTCGACATATAGATCAACAAATGCCCTCTCAAGGGTCGCTAATGAATTGTTCGAGGCAAGTTGAGTTGATTTTTCTCTTAAGATGATTAGTTCTTTAGGATCCGGAACAATCTCAAGTATTTTTTCAATTTCTTGCCGGGTCGGTTCCAATATGGGAATAAATTCGGATTCTTTCACCAACGATTGCGCCCACACTCCGGCACCGGTCGCGGTGTAAATCAAATGCATTACTCTCGCAGGCTGATGTTGGACAAATGGAAACAGAATGTCCATCCCTGTTAAAATAAACGAGATACCCTCATTTCTCAGTTTGTCGAACACTCTTGAGATTTCATAACTCAGATGTGGAACCCTGAAAGAGAGACTTTTTTCATCGAATGTATATATTCCTCTTCCAAGCCTGACTATATGTCCGGATCTTGATAGATTGCTTAGAATCCATAAAACTGTCGACCTCCTTAACCCAAGCGCGTCACAGACATCATCAACTGAAAAATGATCCTTGTGGGATAAGGCAGTTTTTAGTTTTTCGATTTTCTTTTCAGCGTATTTATTCATGAATTAGTCACCTATTTTGACAATCTCAACTTTGTGGTACAATCAATATATACCACAATCTTTTATAAAGCAAATGTATTGCTGTGCCGTTCCAGAGCCTTGTGTCGAGTGCCAATCGAGACACTAGTATACTAAAATAGGGTTAAAAAGAGGTAGAATTCGGTATATTTCTTCTGGAGAAAAGAATGAAAATATGCAACCAGAATCGATCACCCGGTGAATTCAAATGTTGGACGAAATTACTTGTGGTGAGCTTATCGAACCATATTTCGTCCTCAAAGCTGGCCTTCCAGTCCACCGGTGATGGTCGGGTAAACTACCCGACCTACAATGTTAGTACTCCATAGTGAAAAATGTAGGACGGGATGCTATCCCGTCCACCGGTGATGGTCGGGTAAACTACCCGACCTACAATGTTAGTACTCCATAGTGAAAAATGTAGGACGGGATGCTATCCCGTCCATCAATGATGGTCGGGTTGGCTTGTGGTGAGTCCAACCGAACCACAACCCGACCTATATCGTTACTGTTTTACTGGATGACAAATGTAGGACGAAATTTTATTTCGTCCTCAAAGCATAAATACCGCGTTTTACAGCAATCGCCCCACCATACTTGCCATTATCGGTGGAATCTCGGGTAATTGTTCGAGAAATCTGAGTACCCGGTAAGTATCACTTGCTGATCCTAATTATTCTTATCATAGTCGTGCGTTGTCTCCTCGACAACGCGTTAGCATCCTTAATTCTCGGCGTTTGGTAGTGCACTGGGGATTTTTGTTAACATTCCATCTCTTGCCCCTTGTTTCTGTCTTTCTGCTGACCTACCTTTGAGGTAGTTACAGTTTGACTTCTCAAGGGTTCCAAGGCGCAAAAAAGTGGAAAAATATAGGCGCAATCTAGTGATTCAAGAATAATTACGCATTATGCGTTACGCAGGAGGCGTAATTTGAAAAACCCTTTTCAATACAGGATTTAAAGCGAAAAAAGAAGATTGCCTCACTTGGCAAAGGCCGGGATGCCCGTTGGAAACGCCTGCCTGCCGTCAGGCAGGAATTGGCTCAGTGAGCCATTAATCCGCCAGACAAACGGCGGACAGGTGGTATCACCAAATGCCTTCGTGAGCCTATTAATAGTAGATACATGCACCGAAGAAGTCACGCAAAAAGAATAACAAATAAATAAACGGTATATTGCCCGATAATGGTTGATTTCACAAATGTGAGGGAAAAAGAAGATCGCTTCACTTGGCAAAGGCCGGGATGCCCGTTGGAAACGCCTGCCTGCCGCCAGGCAGGAATCGGCTCAGTGAGCCATTAATAGTATCACCAAATGCCTTCGTGAGCCTATTAATAGTACTGAAAATTTTCAAAGGTTGATTTCACAAATGGATTGGAAATGAAGGTTGAATAAATACAAGGTTTAGCCACATTATGCCAACTCCTGAACAAGAAGCACGACAACATATTGACAAACTCCTGCAAGCGTCAGGGTGGGAAGTGCAAGATTTCAAAAAGGTGAACCTGAGTGCAAATCTCGGTGTGGCAGTGCGGGAGTATCCTACCGAATCGGGTCCAGCAGATTATCTCCTCTTTGTTGATCGTAAGCCCATCGGTGTTATTGAGGCAAAACCAGTTGGAACGACGCTCAGTGGTGTGGCAGAACAATCTCAGCGTTACCTTGCCAGCAGATTGAAATATATTAAAATCGACAACCTTTCCCTGCGATTTGGCTATGAAAGCACGGGCATTGAAACATTCTTCCGTGATTTGAACGATCCCAATCCACGTTCTCGGAGAGTCTTTGCATTCCACAAACCGGAAACATTACTTGAGTGGACTCAGCAGGAAAAAACCTTGCGTGCTCGGTTAAAGGAAATGCCTCTACCTGTGCTTGGAGACTTGCGGGATTGCGGCATCGAGGCAATCAAGAATCTTGAGAAATCGTTTGCCGAAGACAAACCACGTGCACTCATCCAAATGGCAACAGGGAGTGGAAAGACGCGAACATCCGTTGCGTTCACATATCGGCTGATCAAACATGCACATGCGAGGCGTGTTCTATTTCTTGTTGACCGCAACAATCTCGGACGGCAGACAAAGAACGAGTTCCAGCAGTATATTACACCTGATGACGGGAGAAAGTTGACCGAGCTTTACAATGTACAGCATCTCACATCCAATACTATAGACACTATCAATCGGGTGTGCATCACCACCATCCAGCGATTGTATTCAATGCTAAAGGGCGAGCCAGACTTAGACCCGATATTGGAAGAGCAATCCTTTTTTGATTTGAGAGAAACAGAGGGACAACAACGGGATGTGGAATATAATCCCAATATTCCTATTGAAATGTTCGATGTTATCATTACCGATGAATGTCATCGATCCATTTATAATTTGTGGCGGCAGGTGCTGGAGTATTTCGATGCGTATATCATAGGATTGACGGCAACGCCTTCCAAGCAGACACTCGGATTCTTCAATCAGAATCTTGTAATTGAATACAGCCACGAGAACGCGGTTGCAGATGGTGTGAATGTCGGATTTGATGTATATCGCATAAAAACTGAGATCACCGAACGTGGCTCAAAAATTGAAACGGGCTTTTATGTTGACAAACGGAATAAGCAGACTCGCGCTGTTCGCTGGGAGCAATTAGATGCCGACTTTGAGTATGTCGCCTCACAGCTTGACCGTGATGTGGTTTCAAAAGATCAAATCCGTACAGTGATACGCACATTCAAGGAAAAACTCTTTACCGATATATTCCCTGGCCGCACCAAGGTTCCAAAGACACTTATCTTTGCCAAGGATGATTCTCATGCTGAAGATATTGTAGGAATTGTAAAAGAAGAATTTGGCGAGGGAAATGACTTCTGCAAGAAGATCACGTATCAATCCATCAAGTCCGGTGAGAAACCAGAAGACTTGCTGGCGAGTTTCCGCAATTCGTATTATCCACGAATTGCAGTGTCGGTGGATATGATTGCAACGGGAACAGATATCCGACCGCTGGAGTGTTTGCTGTTTATGCGGGACATCAAATCCCGTGTCTATTTTGAGCAAATGAAGGGGCGCGGCACGCGCACGATTGACCCGACCGACTTACAGGTGGTGACTCCCGATGCAACAAGTAAAACGCACTTTATGATCGTTGATGCCATTGGCGTGTGCGAGAGCGAGAAGAACGATATGCGCCCGCTGGAGCGGAAGCCAACCGTGCCTTTCGATAAGCTGTTATTGAGTGTTGCTCTTGGCAATACGGATGAAGATACGCTCTCATCTCTTGCGGGACGATTAGCTCGATTGGAGCGGGAAACGAAAGATGAGGATAAAAAGGAAATACAAACCATCGCAAAAGGAACAACCATTAAGCAGATGATTCATCGCTTGCTGGATGCAGTTGACCCTGATAAGCAGATGGAACGAGCGAAAGAGACCTTCAAGACCGATGCACCGACACCGGCACAGACAAAGAAAGCAGCGGAGGAACTTGCCGCTTCTGCACGTTCACTCTTTGACGATGCCAAGTTGAGAGATATCCTGATTGAAATGAAACGGCGGAACGAGCAGACAATTGACACGGTGAGCAAAGACGCTATTCTTTCTGCTGGCTTCGATGCGCAGGCAAAAGAGAAGGCAAAGACGATTGTTGAGTCGTTTAAAAAGTTTATTGAGGAGAACAAAGACGAGATTACTGCGCTGCAAATTCTCTATGGCAAACCATACGGACAGCGGCATTTAACGTATGAGGACATTAAGCAGGTTGCCGATGCGATACGCAAGCCGCCGTACCAGTTGACACCAGAATTGCTCTGGCACGCCTACGAGCAACTGGAAAAAGCAAAGGTGCGTGGTGCTGGTGCGACGAAACTGCTGACAAATATGATTTCCTTGATACGATTTGCTGTTGGACAAGCTCAGGTGCTGGAGCCGTTCGACGAAACAGTGGAAGAGAAGTTTAAGAGATGGATTTCCAAGCAGGAGGATTTAGGGCGTGAGTTCACACCGTTACAAATGGAATGGCTGAGAATGATGAAAGACCATATTGCCACAAGCTTAGAAATAACTTCGGATGTATTTGAGCTTGATCCGTTCTATGCTCACGGCGGCGAGATAAAAGCGAGGATGCTCTTTGGCGAGAACCTTAACAAAATTATGAATGAACTGAATGAAGTGTTGGTATGATGGCAGAACAGAACTACAATGAATTGCCAGAAAGATGGATTTGGACGACGCTGAAGGAAATAATTAAAGTTCGCAATGGCTATGCCTTCAGTAGCTCAGATTACAGAGAGAACGGAGTCCTATTGGTTCGCCAAACGAATTTGTCAGGTGATAGAGTTGTTCTTGACAATGCTATATTTCTTCCAAAAGATTATCTTAGCAAATATCAAGAATATGAAATAACAAAAGGTGATATTCTCGTTGGTATGTCAGGTTCGATTGGAAAAATATGCGTTTACGAATACGATGAACCAGCCCTACAAAACCAACGAACTGGTTTACTACAATTTTATGAATCAAGTACGAAGCATTACGTTAGGTATTACTTCCTAATTCTCTCAAGTCATTTCGAAAAGCTTGCCAAAGGCGTTGCAGTTCAAAACATTAGTGCTAAAGAAATTGAATCGGTAGAATTACCTCTTCCTCCTCTCCCCGAGCAGCAGCGCATTGTAGCAAAGATAGAAGAACTCTTCACCGATTTGGATGCAGGTGTTGCTGCGCTGAAGCAAATCCAGGTGCAGCTGAAGCGTTATCGCCAGTCTGTGCTGAAAACGGCGTTCGAGGGAAAGCTGACTGCTGATTGGAAAAAGCATCAGGGTGATGGGAAAAGAGAGACGGGGGCTGAGTTGCTGGAGCGGATACGGGAGGAGCGGAAAAAGAGACTTGGAAGTAAATACAAAGAGCCAACCCCGATAGATACAAGCGAACTGCCTGAGTTGCCAGAGGGGTGGGTGTGGGCGAGGATCAGTGATATTTGTGATGTCGTTCGAGGTGGCTCACCACGACCGGCAGGTGATTCAAGGTATTACAATGGTACTATACCATTCTTAAAAGTTGCTGATCTGACGAAAGACAATAATATCTATTTGAATTCATTTGAATTTACAATTAAGGAAGCAGGCCTTCGAAAGACTCGCCAGATACATCCAAACACGTTGTTGCTGACAAATAGTGGCGCGACTTTGGGAGTACCAAAGATATGTATGATCGAAGCAACAATGAATGATGGTATTGCTGCATTATTGAATTTAGATGATTGCTCTAACCTGTATATATACTATTTTTGGCAGACCAAAACAAAAGAGTTAAGAAATATCAATCAAGGTGCTGCTCAACCCAATTTGAATACAACTCTTATAAAAGATGTGATCTTTCCGATAACATCATTTGAGGAACAAGAACGAATTGCAATGGATATCGACCGTTACTTCTCTGTTGCCGATGCAATTGAGAAAACGGTGGAAGAGAGTTTGGCACAATCCGAGCGCCTGCGTCAGAGCATCTTGAAGAAAGCGTTTGAAGGAAAACTCGTGCCGCAAGATCCAACAGACGAACCAGCTGAGAAATTGCTGGAGAGGATAAAGGCGGAGAGGGAGAAATGTAATCAAAAAGGAAAAAGAAAAACAATAAAAGGAAATATTGATTAGAATGAAGATGTCGACATTAAAGAGTATTTTACAAAACGAGGATTGGAAAGAACGGATCTCAATAATTGAAAAGCGATTAAAGAAATCTGTCAATTCTATCGAAATTCTGTCTTGGTTGAATAATTTTGAATACAGAGACTGGAATAATGCTCTAAAAGTCCTGGAAGCGTTAGAATATTTTTCGGAAAGTGAGATTATTGAATTATATGAAAACCGCATAAGTAAGATAATTGGTACACTATCATCCACAATGGAATACGTTGTTCATCCAATTGGTGAATATGGAAAAAGTGGGACTATGATGGTGTATTATTTCAAGAAAACACCTTCCTTTATAAATAATTCATATTTATTTAGCTTTGCAGAGAAAACTCATAAACTCAAAAGTGTACTTAATTTAAGGAAGACTCTTTTGTTGCTTGATGATTATTTAGGCACAGGGAAATCGGCAAACGATTATGTGAGACAATTCGTTTTACCATTGCTTAATAAGCGTGGCCTTACTATCCCTATAATTTTGGTTAGCTTATTTGGCAATGAGTCGGGGATTAAGTTAATTGGACGAAAACTTCCCAAAATAAAAATCTATACAGAACAAAGATTAAAAGCTTTTACATCAAGAGGTTCAATATTTGGTAACTATAAAAGGATGATTGTAATTCGAAAATTCTGCTACAAATATGGGCAGGGTTTATTTACAATCTATGATCCGGTTACACATAATAATATTGATCACCCTTTAGGTTATCAGAATTCACAAAGCATAATAGTGTTTCCATATGGCCCTCCAAATAACACATTACCAATTATATGGTCGAGTGATCATAATTGGCACCCCTTATATCCGCGGCACTCATTTGCTAAAATTAACCAAACTCGACGTTTCCGAAGAGAAAATGCTCAGATTATGGCAAAATTACTTGCTGATGGAAATATTGATGATATTATTAGTGGACATGGAAAAACGAGTTGGCGAGAATATAATTATGCAACAAAGACTGACTTCATGATATTCGCGGTAATACTGATGAAAAGGATGAGGCGACCCGTCCCAATAGTATGTCAAACTCTTGGTATCACAGAAACAGACTATTTGAAGATCCTAACAGATGCTACTACACGAGAATTATTAGATGCAGAGGGAGAACTCACAAATAAAGGTGAAAAGATTTATAAAGAAGCAAATCGCATACGAAGGCATAATATACAAACTCACAGTATGATTCAATTGAGACAGAAAGAAGAAGTGATGTACATTCCAAAGATATTTATGGGAAGGTCATAGTATGATTAGCAATACTTCGCCATTACGGGAAGTACCGAATCCAGTGGATTCGGGTGTATTAAAGCAACTCTACATCGTTATAGTATGCGACACGCTGAAAAGCACATCGGTGCATACTATAATGGTAAATCATATTCAGGATAGACGTAATCATATTTTATGACTTTCCCTTTATATCAATATCGTGAACAATCGAAAGCTCTCGGTCATTCAGAAGATTTTACCAGAGATACTTCGTCATATGCAGAACACCTTTCTGCTCAGGATTTGCCAGTAATTTTTTCATCAAAACATTTGGCTCTCCTGTTAGACGTGAATCCTTTATATTTGGCAAGATTTATTAACGTTAGGTCCGAAGAGTACAAAGTATATAAACTACGGAAGAAAAGAGGTGGATATAGATGGATTCAAAGTCCTTCTGCTGAACTAAAAAATATCCAAAAATGGATAAAGAAATTTATTCTAGACAAAATTCCACTTCATGAGTCAGCTAATGGCTTCATTAAGGGGAAATCGATTTATAAAAATGCGTTGCCTCATTCTGGCCATGACATTGTACTGAATGTTGATCTCTATCATTTCTTTGATACTATTACTGAGAAGCGAACATTTGGTGTATTTAAAAACCTTGGGTATCATGGAGGCGTATCAAGAATTTTAGCAGAACTATGCTGTGCAATTCCTCCTAAAATCTATTGGAAAGAAATTATTAATGATTCTATTTTCCTCCCTTCAAAAACCCATGTTTCTCAAGCAGTTCTTCCGCAGGGCGCACCTACCAGCCCGAGCATATCTAACTTGGTGTGTCGAAAACTTGACCTACGCTTTTTCCGGTTAGCAACTAAACTTGGGGCAAATTATACACGGTATGCGGATGATTTAACATTCTCTGGCACAAGATCATCTATACCATCACTGAATACAGTAAGGACTATAGTAAGTGATGAAGGATTTTACTTAAACGACCCAAAAACATCATATAAAAGTAAGAACAAGAAACAAATGGTTACAGGTTTGACAGTAAATCAAGGAATTCATGTTCCACAAATATTTATAAGAGAAGTATCAAGGAATCTATATTTTTCAGAGAAATATGGACCCTATAACCACCTGCTACACCTCGGAATTCACAAGGCTGGTTTCAAAGAGTGGATATTAGGAAAGATATTTTTCGTTTACTCGATAGACAAAAAAAAAGGGAAAAAGATGTTTGAACAATTCGCTGAAATTGAGTGGGGAATTTAGAATGCCAAACGAATCATCTCAAATAGTACAATCTTGGTATTATTCAATCGTATGAACTTCAAATCTCGGGCAAGAGCTCATCAAAAATTGTTCCGTGAGAATATTTTGAGAATTCATCGATTTGATAAATATGAGTCTATGTTGTGTCCTCAGGATGCAAAAGCCGGTGCAAACTTCTGCGTAGATTTTCCCGGATTGTTCAAGATTGTTCGCAAAAGATATCGTTTTGAAAACCATGCTGCCGTGTATTCTAATATGTTGAGAAGTGAGCACATCCCTTATAATTTCTTCATTCCGCTAATGCTTGATGAGAGTAATAATATCACTCTTAATATCCTTAATGCATTCATCGTGAATCGTCCAGTTATTCGAATCAACGATATCAGAATTGAATGGCATCCTGAACCCAAGGCAGATTACCTCGATGATAATACTGCCTTCGATGTTTATATTGACTGTGATGGAACTAGTGGAAAGATCGGCGTCGGTATTGAAGTAAAGTATACCGAGCAATCTTATCCATATGGACCTACAGAGAAGAAAAGAATGAACAATCTATCTTCACCCTATCACCAAGTTACGAATAAGTGTAGGCTGTATAGGGATGGTAAGGTAGATTGCCTAAAACTACAGAAATTTAAGCAGACTTGGCGTAATCATCTGCTTGGGGAAGCGATGGTGCTGAAAGGTAATATCAAGAATTTCTACTCGATTCTCCTATACCCCTCTGGAAATTCGTATCAGTCAGATGTTGTGAAGGAGTACTCAAGTCTTCTAAAACCAGATTGCTTGGATAGGTTTATTGGGCTTACTTACGAAACGTTTATTAAAATCGCAACACAACACTGCCCTAAGAGTGAAAATTATCAGCAATGGTTAGATTATCTCACAAAGCGCTATATTATTTCGACATAAATAAAATTGTTCTTGTTGAAGCTTCATTGGATTGAATAGGAGTAATGAAAGTGGCAAACGAATCCTCTGCAATAGTACAACGTCTATGGAATTACTGTAATGTTCTCCGTGACGATGGATATTCCATATATTTTCGCCTATTTTGTTAATTACTAAGATAAGGATGCTCTTATTTTGATGAAAAAAGTTGTGATTTATTATGAAATGTTCATAATTAAGGTTACAGCGTCAAGTTTAATTAAGCGATCTCCCTAATAAAGGTGATATGAATGGACATAAAAGATTATATAGCCGGGAGTTACACCCAGCAATATCAATATAAAAGTTTTACTCCTTCAAAGGTCAATCAGGAATGGGTATGGACGGATCCCCAGCTAAACACGCTTCTCTCAGAGGCAAATCGTAAGCTTGGGGAGCTTAACGCATTTTCGCTTCAAGTGCCAGATGTGGATTTATTCATCAAAATGCACGTTGTAAAAGAGGCAACAACATCAAGCCGTATCGAAGGAACTCGGACAGAGGTTGGGGAAGTGGTATTAAAGGAAGAAGATGTCCTGCCGGAGAAAAAGAACGATTGGCAGGAAGTTCAGAATTATATTACTGCAATGAATTATGCAGTGGAAAAGCTTTCGGTTCTGCCTGTATCGACACGATTATTGAAAGAAACCCATGGGATTTTGCTTGCCGGAACACGAGGTAAAACAAAGCTTCCCGGGGAATATCGAACAAGTCAAAATTGGATTGGAGGGGTAAGTTTGCAAGATGCGGTGTTTGTTCCCCCACCCCACGAAGAAGTAAGCGAGTTAATGGGAGACCTGGAAAATTTTCTTCATAATACAACTATAAATGTTCCATTGCTCATTCGCATCGCTCTAGCGCATTATCAATTTGAGACTATCCACCCATTTCTAGACGGAAATGGAAGAATAGGTAGATTGCTCATTACACTCTATCTTGTCGGCGAGAAAAAACTCACCAAACCAACGTTATATCTCTCTGCATATTTGGAACAGTACAAAAGTCTTTATTTTGACAATCTGATGACAGTAAGAACATCGAATAATTTGACTCAATGGATAAAATTTTTCCTTGCAGCCATTATTGAAACCTGTGAAGATGGTGTGAGAACGTTTCAACAAATTTTACGATTACGTGATGAAATTGAAGGGCAAAAAATTCTCACACTTGGTAAGAAAATTCCTAAAGCAAAGGAATTTATGACGCTGTTGTATACTCATCCTGCTGTAAGTGGTGCAGTGGTTTCTATTACATTAAAAGTATCTCTTCCAACTGCGAACTCATTGATCGATGATTTTGTGAGGTTGGGAATTCTTAAAGAAGCGACAGGGCTAAAACGAAATCGTCTTTTTGTGTTTAATGATTATTTAAGTCTGTTTCAAAGCAAGAAGTAAAAAGGAACGAACGAATGGGATCTGAGTCCTCACAAATTGTGCAACGATTATGGAACTACTGCAATGTTCTCCGTGATGATGGAGTGAGTTACGGTGACTATGTTGAGCAATTGACGTATCTGCTTTTCCTGAAGATGGCAGATGAACAAGAAAAAATCCTAAAGAAGCAGACATCTATCCCAAAAGGTTTGGGCTGGTCAAGTTTAATTGGCAAAGATGGAGATGAACTTGAAGTGCATTATAGGCACATCCTTGCGAGTCTTGGCAAAGAATCAGGAATGCTGGGGGTTATCTTTCGCAAAGCACAGAATAAGATACAAGATCCTGCAAAGCTTAGCCGATTGATCGGTCTTATTGATGGTGAAACGTGGTCGGGGTTGGATATCGATGTAAAGGGGGAGATTTACGAAGGGCTTCTTGAGAAGAATGCTGAGGATACGAAGAGCGGAGCGGGACAGTACTTTACTCCTCGTGCACTAATCCAGGCAATGGTGGCAGTCACTAAGCCACAACCTAAATCTACAATCTGCGATCCGGCTTGTGGCACTGGCGGGTTCTTCCTTGCTGCTCATGATTTCATATCGCACAACTACAAGCTTGACAAATCCGAGAAGGAGTTTTTGAAATATAAAACATTCAAGGGTTGGGAGATTGTTGACAACACTGCGCGTCTCTGCGCAATGAATTTAGTGTTGCATGGCATTGGCGGCGATGAGAGTCCAATTTCAGTAGCAGACAGCCTGGCAACCGACTCCGGAGAGCGATATGACTATGTGCTGACTAATCCACCTTTTGGCAAGAAGAGCAGTATAACCGTTGTGAATGAGGAGGGAAAAGCAGAGAAGGAAACCCTTGTCTATGAACGTCAGGACTTCTGGGCAACGACATCCAACAAACAGCTGAACTTCGTACAACATATCAGGACCCTGCTAAAAATTAACGGCAAGGCAGCGGTTGTTGTACCTGATAATGTACTCTTTGAAGGGGGCGCTGGGGAGACTGTGCGGAGAAAATTGCTGGCAGAGTGTGATGTTCATACGTTGCTGCGATTACCGACAGGTATTTTTTATGCTCAGGGTGTTAAAGCAAATGTAATCTTCTTTGATAAGAAACCAGCGAGTGAGAAACCGTGGACAGAAAAGCTCTGGATTTACGATCTTCGTACCAATATTCACTTTACACTCAAAACCAATCCATTGAGATTGGATGACCTGCAGGATTTCATCAAGAGCTACAATCCAGAGAATCGATACGAGCGGAAAGAAACAGAGCGTTTTAAGTGTTTCAAGTATGATGAGTTAATACAAAGAGACAAAGCAAGCTTAGATATTTTCTGGTTGAAAGATGAAAGCTTAGAGGATTCTGCAAACCTGCCCGATCCGGCTATTATTGCAGCAGAGATAGCAGAAAATCTTGAAAGCGCATTGGAGCAGTTTAAAACTGTCAGCGATGAGTTGAGGAAGGAATAGAATTGAGCGAAACAAGTTGTAAAGAAGATCTTCTCCCGAGCAGAAACAGCGTCAACATCAATTAGCCAGTAGCAGAGACAATGCAATAAAAAAAAGTACGTGATGCAGATCGGACTAGATAGTCATTCTCCAATGATATAATCAGGAATCCAGAAAAAGGAAAGAGCTAGTGGAGGGGTAAAGCTAAGATGTGCTAAAGGACGAGATACTAAAGCAGAACAGCATCGGATTACAAATGGACGGTAAGTGGATCAGAAAACCAGAAGGTTCAACTTCGGTTGTCTTTGTGCATGGGATACTTTCAAGCGGAGAAACATGCTGGCAACACCAAAATGGCAGCTCCTGGCCTGAACTCCTGAAAAGCGAGAAAGGACTTGAGGACCTCGGTATATATGTCTTTACTTATGAGACAGGGATTTTTAGTGGAAACTACCGTTTGGGTGATGCAGTCGATTCCTTGAAAGAGCATATGCATATTGATGACCTGCTTCAAGGCAGGCGGCTCATATTCGTCTGTCATAGTATGGGTGGGATTGTTGTGAGGAAATTCATTGTTGAGCGTGCCCTTGATCTTATAAATAGAGACATTGAAGTAGCTCTTTATCTTGTTGCGTCCCCATCCCTTGGATCCTCATATGCAAATTGGCTGACCCCCTTAGCAAAGTTTTTCGGCAACTCACAAGCTGATGCTCTCAAATTTAGTAGTAATAATGCTTGGTTAAATGATCTTGACAAGGAATTTCTGAACTTGAAGGAATCGTGTAAATTAGAGATTAAGGGCAAAGAACTCATAGAAGATAAATTCATCGTGTTTAGGAAGTTTTTGCGTAAACAGGTCGTCGAGCCGTTCTCCGGCGCACGATATTTCGGCGAACCTTTCAAAGTACCACGGTCAGATCATTTCTCAATAGCGAAACCTGAAAATCGGGAAGCCATACAGCATCGTTTACTCTGCAAATTTATCGAGAACATGCCTGAGCGCTCACAACGTATCGGCACAACGGTCGCTGTGTCCAATATCTGGAACGTCCCACATCTTCGCAACAAATATTTTACTGGGAGGGAGAAATTGCTTGGCGACTTGCGACAGGCGCTCGTGTCGGATAACACTGCGGCACTCACACAGGCAATCAGCGGACTCGGCGGAATTGGAAAAACCCAGCTCGCAACAGAATATTGTTACCGATATAAGAAAGATTATAATGTTGTCTGGTGGATTCGGTCAGAAGAAAAAACGACCTTGTCCAATGACTATGCTGCACTCGCTTTGAGACTCAACCTGCCACAACACGAGAACCCCGACCAAGCGGTTGTTATTGCGGCCGTAAAGGATTGGCTCAACAGTAATAAAGGTTGGCTACTGATATTTGACAATGCAAAAGATCCCGGCGATATCCGGCCTTTCATTCTCCAAGAACATACGGGCCACATTGTAATAACTTCTCGCAAGAGAGAGTGGGGTGAAATTGCACAAGATTATCCGTTAACGGATTTTGAACGTGATGAGTCCATAAATTACTTATTAAAACGGACAGGGAGCAATGATCATAGTGCTGCCAATGACTTAGCGGAAGAACTTTGTGATTTTCCTCTTGCCCTTGCTCAGGCGGCCGGATACATAAACAGCGCAAAGACGACGATTGCCGGATATTCCAATCTCTTCAAAGAGCACAAGGCTGAACTGTTGAATCGTCGAGGATTAGACTCTGATTACCCACTCACCGTTGCAACCACCTGGTCTCTTTCCCTTGTCCAGGCAAAGAAACTCACACCGCTTGCAGAAGACCTTCTTAAGCTCATGGCGTTCTTTGCACCTGACAATATCCCGCGCTACCTACTGCGGGAAGGTTTGGAACACATGAAGAGCGCCAATAATCTTGCATTTGAGGATGCTATCGCCGCGCTTCAGACCAACTCTCTCATAGAAGCAGTATCAGACTTTCTTTCGATCCATTGGCTTGTCCAGTTTGTCACATTAGAGCAGATGGATATTACTGAGAAGAAAGAATTCATTCAAACGATTGTACAATTAATGCATAATACTTTTTCATCATTGAGTGCTCCGCCTTCGGATGTTCGGAGTTGGAAAAAATGCACCACACTTTTGCCTCATGCGGTGGTAATAATTTCCTTTGCAGAAAAAACAGGTAAAATCTCTGCAAAGCTGGGCAGTTTGATGAATTGGTGTGGAATGTACTATTATGGTCGTGCAAATTATAAAGATGCAGAGCCACTGTACCGACGTGCATTGAATATTTACGAAGAGGAACTGGGTGCCAATCATCCAGATGTTGCTAACAGTTTGAACAACCTCGCCGCATTGCTTCAGTATCAGGGGAAGTATGCTGATGCAGAGCTGATGCTCCGTCGTGCACTAAAAATCATAGAAGAACAGCTCGGTACCGATCATCCCATAGTTGCCAACAGTTTGAACAGCCTCGCCGTATTGCTTCAGTATCAGGGGAAGTATGCCGATGCAGAACCGTTGTCCCGTCGTGCACTGAAAATCAGAGAAGAGCAACTTTGTACCGATCATCCAGATATTGCCAATAGTTTGCACAACCTCGCCGGATTGCTTCAGGATCAGGGGAGGTATGACGATGCAGAGCTGCTGTACAATCGTGCACTGAAAATTAGCGAAGAGCGACTTGGTGCCGATCATCCCGATGTTGCTACTAGCTTGAACAACCTCGCCGGATTATTTCAGGCTCAAGGGAAGTATGCTAATGCAGAAACGTTGTTCCGTCGTGCACTGAAAATCAACGAGGAGCAACTTGGTGCCAATCATCCGGATGTTGCAAATAATTTGAACAACCTTGCACTCTTGCTTCATAATCAGGGGAAATATGCAGAGGCAGAGCCGCTATTCCGTCGTGCACTCAAAATCAACGAAGAACAACTTGGTGTCGATCATCCAGCTGTTGCCAGCAATTTGAACAACCTCGCCCTCTTGCTTCATAATCAGGGGAAATATGCCGAGGCAGAGCCGCTGTTCCGTCGTGCACTTAAAATCAACGAAGAACAACAAGGTGTAGATCATCCAGATGTTGCCAAGAGTCTTAACAACCTCGCCGGATTGCTTTATAATCAGAGGAAATATATCGAGGCAGAGCCGCTATTCCGTCGTGCATTGAAAATCAGAGAAGATCAACTTGGTGCTAATCATCCAGATGTTGCCAACAGTTTGAATAATCTCGCCTTCTTGCTTAATGATCAGGGGAAGCATGCTGATGCAGAACCACTGTGCCGTCGTGCACTGAAAATCAACGAAGAGCAACTTGGTGCCAATCATCCGGATGTTGCAACCTGTTTGAACAACCTCGCCGGATTTCTCCAGGCTCAAGGGAAGTATGCTGATGCAGAACCGTTGTTCCGTCGTTCACTGAAAATCTACGAAGAGCAACTTGGTGCCAATCATCCGGATACAATTATGGTAAAGAAAAACCTTGATGTGATGTTAGATGAATGGAAAAGACATGGAAGATAAAAGGCAAATATTAAAAAGAAGTCCTGAAATAATGGAAGAACTTATAATATTTACGCCTGCGGCAATTTACAGAAATTATTAAATATATTGTAGTTCATTGCTACTAATAAATAACATCTTTATTTAATAATGTAATAAAGGATCCTTAAGATTGTAATGCTCGATTGGAAAAAAATATGGAAAGACCCCGTGTGGAGCAAAGTAATTGCGGGAATTATTTTGGTTTTGATTCCACAAGTACCAATATTTATCTCTGGTTTAATAGGCAATACAAATATCTATGAAGTATACAAAGATACTTATAAACTTTTAAAATCGAGTCATTTGATTAAAGGGTGGATAATATTTGTGTGGGCATATATCACAATTATTATTTCTATACTACTCATTATTAAATATTCATTAGTTAAAAAAACCCTCGCATGGATAAAAATAAAGAAATATTCTGATGATGATCAAGAAGAAAAGGAATTCACTATTAGTGACCCTTCAACCGTATTTTTTCATTATAGATTTTGTGATGCTTTCCCGGGATTTGATTCAGGTTACCGTGAGTTCGCCAAAAGAAAAGATATTATCAACAGATTAAAAATACTACTTGCTCAACCGCTAAATTATCATAAAGCTGTTGGACATTCAGTCATGACTGATCCGATATGGTGGTTTAGGGGATTTAGCGCTGCACAAATTTACAAATTCGAAGTTCTAAATAGGAATAAAATATTACTAAATATTGATGAACTCATAATTGAAAAATTAGTTGCATTCAGGGGCAATGATTACTATCAAGATTTTGTATATATCCAATGTTCACCGGATGAACCGACCGGGCTATACGCATATGATAAAAAAGAAATTGAATCGAGATTCAATGATAATCGTGAATATTCTGAAGAATATGCCATATATAAAAAAAAATTCATATCCAGACTCGAATATGATGATGGTTCGGCATTAATAAATGGGAAACCAGTTAGAACAGAAGGAGCTATTCTGAGATCAAGAACTTTGACAAAATATAACTTTGTTATTTCTGCAAAATTATCTCCTTATAATTGTGATGAATTTTGTGATGAATCAAGGGAATATCTCGGAAAACTTCTAAAAGATGAGATAGTATTTGATGATTTTATATCGTGGATGAAAAAGTTCCCTAGAAATAGATACGAATATTATTGAATTACTAAGAATATTAAATGATTTTATAGTTACATCGACATAAGGAGTAGGCTTCGAGTTAATTTTACATTATCTCAACGGAATAATGAAATTCACATCCAAGTATTCACCATTCAACTTATTACTCAATTTACGAGTACCTCCGAGACTGAGATCTGCAATTCAATATGCTGGTTGGAATGATCGTCTAGCGATTCAAATTAACACAGGACTACTCAAACCTGGCGATGTTTTACTTTCTCGATCACGCCATCAAATTTCCGATTTAATCGCAATATCTACACTCGGACCATTTTCTCATGCCGCTATAATCATTAGCCCTTACTTTCTCTTTGAATCTGTCCGCACTGGAATAGGTTCAAGTCCTCTTTTTGTTTCTCGCTCAGAATGGGTAAAGGATCGCTGTTCTATCCTTTCTAGACTTGATAAAAAATTTATTGCATTGATTCTGCGACACCCGATACTAGATGCAATTAAAGATGGCAAATCTTTATCCTCAAGACTGCGCGATTTAATCCAACCATTTAGAGGATTAGAGTATCCTTCCTTAATCGCGTTAGCTACGGCACTCTCAAAAAATAAGAAAACTCAAAAAATTGCAAAATCGCTACTTCAGATTGCAGATTCATCCATAAAACATAAGAAAGTCAATCCCGGACCATTTTGTTCCCAGTTGGTTGCTATCATTTATCAATCTCTTGGTATTTCACTCTTCGATCACGATCTCAATCCCGACGAAGTCAACCCAAATTCGTTTCTCCTTTCTCATTTAGAACCAGTATATGACGTACTTCGATATGCCGACTTTTCAGCTAAAGACAATCAGCAACACGTCGAAGAAATAAATTCGATGCTCCGTCCTCTGAGTCCTAAAAGAATTACCTTACCACTCGTTACCGCAAAAAGGTTAATTACTCTTTCGAATCAATTTATTGAATCTTTCGAAAAAATGGAACAGCTTTTACATAAGTCGATGAAATGATACTATGCTGAAAGCGTTTGAGTGATTGCACTCAATTATTAATATGAAAAAGAGAAGATTATAGTTTATTGGTGTTATGTAAAGAGTGTTGCTCAACTAAAATGATTATCAAAATAATTTGCAAACGCCTTTTCTTCCTATATGTTCACTTGATGTATCATTTCAGGGCCTATCATACCAAAGCAAGGTTGAAATTAGATAGGGCCAAGTAGAAAAAAATCCCATCCATCTCTTGCCCATGTCTCGATAGATGGTTCGACAAGCTCACCATACTAAAGTACTGCTCGCACCACTCCGTATTGCTCGCCCCGAGGGTGTTTACCCCGAGCTTGCCGAGGGGTCGAGGGGCTCGCTGCAAGCTCGACACAAGTTTGGATTTTCCTTTAGTGCGAAAAGTCTCTATTAAATTTATGTCTGAACAATCTTAAAAGGACTTAAGACATACAGAATATACCATTACAAATTATTATCGTATTGTAACGATTTTTCTTTCGATTTCTTTGCCTGTGTCCCGAAATGATAGGTTAATCCAAAGTAGATAATCCGTGTGTCTCTGTTATTCACCATGTTCTGGTTCAACCATGGGGTATCGAGATTCATTTCACGCTTCAGTGTTTTCAGAATGTCTGAAACAGTAAGCACGACCGAGAGTTTCTCGTCGAATAGATCCTGCCGCATGCCGAAATTCATCTATCATCATGCAATTTCCGGGCGTGGCATGGATCGACCTTTCCTTTTTTCAATGGCTGTTATGGGTAACACTGCGCCAAAGGCGCATGCGCCTCCGGCGCAAAAGGACACGTAGTACCGTTGAAATGGCAATTGTAGAGGACACTGCGCCATCCGCCATACAGCCGGCGGACAGGAAGGCGCATGCGCCTACGGACGCCGAAGGCTTTGCCGTAGGCGTGCCTCCGGCGCAAAAGTACTGTTGAAATGTCGATTGTAGAGGTCTAAGACCCGTAGGGACACGAAGAAAAATTTATACTTTGTGACCTCAAAAATGGCATTGTTTAATGTTCTCTGGGTACTCTGTGGCGGTGACTCTACAATTATTCATATAAAAAATGGGTCGCAGCACCGTAAATCGTCTTTCATCTCAGCGGTGTTATTTTTTTAAAATGGCTATTTGGGTAACCACAAAGGACACGGAGTACTGATAAATATGCTGTTCAGGAGGACACAAAGGAGAATTTCTACTCGCTTCAACTACGATCCCCCTTACTCTACTGAATGCAGTATAAAGAGATGGGGAGCACCGATTCCTCACAGCAAAGGCTATTGTTTCAGCAACTTTAACAACTGTATATTTGCATACAGATGATATTTACCGACGTAACTCTCTTTCAATACCTTGCCTTTCGCCAGCTCTGCCAGGTAGCGGCTTGCTGTCCTGTAATTCACATCCAACCTTTTACCGAGGTTCACCGGTGTGATGATCGGATATGCGAATAAAAACTCAACTAGCTCGGACGAATATATTTTCTTGTGATTCTTCTTTATCTGATTCCTCGTGTTCTCCAGTAACTCCATGATACTGAAAAGCGTGGATTTTGTATCGCTTGCCTGTGCATGGAATCCCTTGAGCATAAAGAGGATCCAATCGTGCCACCGTGCATCCGTCGTCACTTTACGCAGAAGCCGATAGTACTCGGTCCTATTCTTATTGATGTAACCACTTATATAAAGAATTGGTAACGATAGAAGTTTCTGCTGAATCAAGTACAGAACCAATAGAATCCTCCCCGTTCGACCGTTCCCGTCGCTAAACGGATGAATCGCTTCGAACTGGTAGTGAGCAATCGCCGATTTTATGAGAGGATCGATGCCATCATCATCGGTATTGACGAACCGCTCCCAGTTACCGAGCAATCGGGATAATTCATTCGCCGGAGGAGGTGTATAGAGGATATCGCCCGTCGCGCTGTTCATAATACGGTTCTGCGTTCGACGGTAACCTGGACTCTGTTGTGGTATCAACTTCTTTTGAATACCAAGAATCAACCGTGTCGAGATTGGCAGTTTTTTCAGATTCTCAAATCCCCAGACAATCGCGTCACGGTAACACAATACTTCTTTATCGGGCTTTTTTTGTTCTGCTTCTGGAAAGAGCTGAGCCTGGAGAGCTTCTTCCATCGTCGTATTGATATTTTCGATGTTGGAGCTTGCCACCGATTCCTTGATGACGAAAGGCGAGAGGAGCAGCAGCGGATTGGGTAATGAGTAAGAATAACCGTTCAACTCGCCCAATTCTGTTCGCGTCCGGAGCAAAACATCGATGAACTGGCGGTTATGTAAATCCACCCGCGGTGGAAGCGGGGGTAAATCGAATGGCTGTTTCGGATCGAAATCCATTAGCGCTCACCAATTTGGTTTGTAAATCATATATACCAAATATAACAAAATATGTATATATTGCAAGCGATATGTTCGTTCGGATTACATATCCGGTAAATACTCGAATATGGAGGTAACTTCATCATTTCGTATGGCTATTGAAGGAAACACAAAGAATTATGAGAATGGCACTTTATGAGAACAAAAGAAGAAATTCGATCTCCATTGTTGATATAATGTAGGTCGAGATGATATCTCGACCATCCATGTTTATGGTCGACTTAACAAGTCGACCTACATCAATAATCCATTGTAAGACTATTCGTGAGGTCACAAAGAAAAATTTCGACTCGCGACAGCTATACCCCCCTGCCGATTGGGATTGTTTTCGTCGAGATACCACTTAACGGGATTCTCAATGATGTATTTCCTAATGCGATTCAGATCATGACCGTCACGGATCATATGATCGTGGAACCGTGGTTGCCATGCGAAATTGGGATGGCCGTTCATGCGTATACGTTTTGTACATATCGATTTGAATTGACCTATTATTGAACCAATGGAATTGGGGGATAATGTGTGGTGTGATTTGGGTGGGGTGATGGGTTCCGTAGAGACGCCCCGACGGGGCGTCTCTACATCCGCCATATAATTTTGTTTATCAACCGCCATTTCATTTTGTTTATCAACCGCCATTTCATTTTGTTTATCAACCGCCATTTCATTTTGTTTATCAACCACCATTTCAATTTTGTTATCGACCGCCAAATTTTCCGGGTATTTCAACCGCCAATTGATTACAATAATCCCATGAAAATGGTTTGGCATTACGACCCATTTATCAATTGTAATATTATGGCGAACGATTTTCGTTTTTTCCCATTCTTCGGCAATTATTTCCCCATCACGATTCCGTATCATTTCCCCGTCATCAATTTCACCGAACCATGGAATCATATCCCGGGTGCATATTGTAATAAAATACCATCCCGGCGAAGTGTAGTCCCAACCAGGTAGACGCGACGATTCAATGCGATATACACCTTTGAAACGATCCATAAGCCGTTCTAGTTAGAAAGCCCGTCCCCCTTATCAAGGGGGACCATAGGGGGTTTGCTATTACAATTCAGAGGCTTTATTATATAGAACGAAAACGGGTTACAAAGATATGGGAACGATGGTCTACCAACTCACGATCGTTCTCTGACAACCGTGTGTATATAAATTGAACCCCATGACGAAGAGAACCATTATAACGGTTATACGAAGGGTGGAATTCAATAATGCCAGCACAGCGGATTGCTCAAAGAGCAATGATAGTCCAGCGACTGCTGGATCATCCCAACTCGCTCTTGCAGATGTCTCGATTGACACTCGACACAAGTTGGGATTTCCCTTCTATTTAGTTTCAACGGATACAATCTATATTATTGCTTATAATACCATTCACAACAATCCGTATACTTTTTTTCACCGGACATTCCAATAACATTAATGAGGTTCCGGCCTTGCTTTAATTTAATATTTTCCCATATGATTTTATGTATACCAGAATCCATTGGTTTCCTGGAAATAAACTCGCCGTTCATATAAAGTTCCACCTCGTTCAGATTGGTATAAACGGCAACCTGAACAAGTGATTCTTTTCTCTCGATGTTACGTTTGCTGAGGATATGCAATGTCGGTTCATCGGACCAATTGGCTTTATAGAAATAAAAAGCATCTTTCTTTGTTTGCCGGTCATGTGTCACCAACCCTTTATAATTCATATAGGGTTGATCGCCGCGGGTGACGTTTGTCCAGCTAAAATCGTACATATTCCAGATAAACTTACACCATATATCCCTCCTGTCTTTGATATTGCGCCAGACTTCTTCATGGTACCGGGTCTGGTATTGCTCCGGAAAGTATCTGCCTAGAGGATCGGGGCGGTTGGGGTTTTCCTCCTGTTGTGAAATACATGCTTCAGCTCCATATTCGCTAAGGCCTCCTTTTAAAAGAGGATATTCCTTATGCAGCTTATCGTACCAGGGACAGTACTCGCTGGTATTGCCATAATACCAGCCAAAATACCAATTCCAGGCTGTTACATCTGTAATTGAATGCCTGCCGGTCGGCTGAACAAAGTCTGCCTGGGTAGTTAACCGGAATTTGTCAAAACTTTTCGCAGTTTCATTGAGCGCTTTTACATCATCAGCCGGAATATCAATTTCGTTATATAATCCCCAAAACAAGATGGAAGGATGGTTATAGTTTTGTTTAATCAATTCTGTCAACTGCTCTTTACAATTTTGCAGATAACCGGGGATATTTCCCCTGTACGCCGGTGTATTGGGAATCTCGGCCCAGACAACAAGACCATTCTCGTCACATAAACGATACATAATATCTGCCTGTTGATAATGGGCAAATCGAATGCCGTTGGCTCCCATTTCTTTTATAAGTTCAATATCTTTTTCATGTTCTCTGTCTGTTAATGCAGAACCTTTCCCTCTCCATTCCTGGTGACGGCAAACTCCGTACAAATGATATGGTTTCCCATTCAAAATAAGGCCGCTGTCTCTATCGACACTGTAATATCGTAAACCCAATGGCTGTTCCAATTCATCGATGGAATTTCCATTTATATCGGAAAGAGTAATTTTTACTTTGTACAGATAAGGGTTCCTTTTTGCATCCCAGAGGTGTGGATTATTAATGTGTAAATTCTGTTTTTCTTTTATTTCAGAATTATTTTCAATAGAGATATTTGCCTTATCAGTTGACACTATTTTTCCGGCACTATCAATGATTTCAGTTGAAAGAAAAGCTTCAACAGGTGTAGTATGCTGTTCTTGATAAAACCAGCCAAACATTACCGATGCTAATCCGCCTAACTCATTGTATTCTATCTTTAGAGAGATTTCTTTTCCTGCTTCGAGAATTGTGTCACATGCTTTTTCCGATTCAGCATGAGCCCCCCAATGATCGATCACCTTTTTTCCATTTAAATACAACCGCGAGCCATCGTCGCTTTTCAGGATAAACCGATATATTCCTGAATTCCGGGGAATAAAGCGGCCTGTCCATATCACTGAAAATCCATCAGCAGGTATATCGGTAAAAGGAGCATCGTTCCCATAATTAAAAAGTACTTCTTCATCAATCCTGGAATGCAGCGGTTTCCCTTTAAACTCGGGATTAGAATAATACTCACCGTAAAGGCCTATCCCTTTTTTTCCTCTGGGCGGCAGTAACTCCGTCGATTTGGTTTGAATAATTGGAAAAGACCGGTGATTGATCAGTGTTTCAATATTTACACTTGCAGATTTGTTTGATATGCTGTCAACCGAAAAATAAGTGCCGCTTGTAGCATAATCGAGAGGAGAAATGCAAAGATCACTGGTACTAAAAACTGTAACAGGCCTGTATATGCCGCCAAATAGAGGATATAAAGATGTACCGGAAGGGGCAACATCTATTTGCGTAGTATTGTCAGCTTTAACAGAAAGATAGTTCTTCTCCCTATTCCTGATATAGGGTGTTATTTCGTATATAAATGCCGAATAGCCGCCTTTATGTGTTCCCAGATACGTGCCATTAAAATATACATCAGAAACCAATGACACACCTTCGAACCGGATGAAGTACCGGCTCGATTTGCTGTCACGATTTAATATGAAGTTAGTTCTATACCAGCCGATCCCTTGATAATAATTCGGCCCATCGGTTAAAACATCCTGTGAATTCCATGTGTGGGGGACGGTAATATCCTGCCAGCCTGTTTCATCGATTGTTCCACTGCTCTCTGCCGAATGAATTTCTCCTTTATGAAATTTCCATTTATCGAGTTTTATAGTATGCCTGTATTGCAAGAAGTCCTGGGAGTTTGCATATCTGTTCGTCAGAAGTACGAATAGCGTTGCTCCCAATATAAAAACAAACATTTTTCGTATTTTCATTTTTTAACCCGTAATTTTATTGTGAGCTTGTGGTGCACTAAAGTACGACTGCGTCGAGCGAGTCCTGAGCATAGCGAAGGACGAGTCGAACCACTTGTCGAGACCTTATAGAGCGGTAGAATCATAAGGTTGTGTAATTATTTCTTTTGACTGTTGCCGGGTGTTGAGAGAGATTTTAGAAGACGAGTGAATTGTACGGAAAGATTGATTGAGAATCAAACTGTAAGAGAGCAGTTACATGTCTCAAGTTGAAGATTTAAGGTTATATTTTCTATTGAATTGTGAGTATGGATCTACTTCACTTTTTCCAATGGCTGTTTGGGGAAACACAGAGGACACGGAGTACTATTAAATAGGTTATCGTTGAGGACACTAAGAAGAATTTCGACTCACGACAACTGTACTCCCCTTGCCGATTGGGATTTTCCTTTAGACAGAATATACCATTACAAATTATTATCATACTGTAATGATTTTTCTTTCGATTTCTTTGCCTGGGTCCCGAAATGATAGGTTAATCCAAAGTAGATAATCCGTGTGTCTCTGTTATTCACCGTGTTCTGGTTCAGCCATGGGGTATCGAGATTCATTTCACGCTTCAGTGTTTTCAGAATGTCTGAAACAGTAAGCACGACCGAGAGTTTCTCGTCGAATAGATCCTGCCTCACACCAAGATTCATCACAAAGCTTGGTTTGAATTCTCCCTGCGGTGTCAGACGCGATGAGCGGTAGTTGGAATTCATCTGAATCATCGTCGCAGAGGCAAGATTGAGGTTGCAGTTCAGGCTTCCACTCCATGTTGTCGTCGACTTCCTGTCACTGAAACCCAAATTGGATGCATCGATCTGTTCGTAAAACGCATTCGCGCTGAAATTTGCCGAGAAAGTGTTCCCTGCATTTCCCGAAACCACGAGATCAAATCCGGCCGACTCATCGCTTGCAAGATTCGCCTGGGTGGTTAACAACGTCGTGTCATTGAGAGACGTTGTAACCCGTGTGAAGCCGTTGTGCCTGTTTCGGTAAAAAACACTCGGTACGATGGTAAGGTTATCATTCTGCCATTGGAAACCGAATTCCACCGAATGAATTAACTCCGGCATGAGGCGTGGATTTCCGGCCCTGACGTTTCTGGGATCCTGATATTCGGGAAATGGATTCAGATCATCCCCCTCCGGCCTGTTGGCCCGGCGGCTGTAATTTAATTGCAATTCGGTACCCGGGCTGATATGATATGACAAGTGCAGCGTGGGATATAATTTAAGGTAATCATTGGTGATGATCGAATCTCTGGAGACTAAATTCGCATGGATGAACGATTGTTCCACGCGCAATCCCCCCAGAAAACCGAGCGATCCGATTGAACTCTCATACGTGGCATAGAGCGCATGAATCGTTTCATTATAGATGAAATGAGACGTCTTTTGGAGATCGGTCACAAATTGCCGCTGGTGTGCATCCAGATATTCGCCGTGATAGTCCATGTCTCGTTTGTTAAAATTGCCCGCATAACCGGCTTCGATAGTCGATGTTTCCGTTAGCTTATTGCTGTAATCGACGGTAAGCTGATTTTGATTTTCATTTTGATCGATTCGCATGTTGTCGTACTGCGTTGATGCTGCCGGAAACCGATAAACATTCGTGTAGTGATTATCTTCCAGTTCGGGCTGGTGCGAAGCGGTGAATTCGGCACGGAGTTTATGATCTTCTCCATCGAAGTTATGCTGGAAATACGCGTTCCCTCCCATTTCCTTTTCGTATTCGGGATCGTACCGCAGACGGTCATAATCTTCGGTTATCACACTGCCGACATCTCTCGTTACTTTGGCCGATGTTTCGGTCCTGGTAAAACCCCGGTAGCGGTAATTTCCTGAAAAACCAAAACTGTTGGCCGTATCCAAACGATAATCCATTCCGAGTACGACAATGTGCGACAGTGGGCGGGAAGTAGAACTGCCATCCTCATTGTGATAACCTGTGAACCGGCCTGTGGAATCGTACTGCATCCGTCTGTCAGTTGTAAAGCTATTGCGTTCATCCTGCCGGATGCTGTAACTTCCGAAAATATTGTACGTGCCGGGATTGTAATTCAGGTTGATATTGCCGTTGTAGCGATCATGGTTTCCGGCATTTCCACTGAGGGTTCCGTTTAATCCGGACCCGGCATCCTTCTTCATCACGATGTTGATGATGCCCGAAGTCCCGTCCGGTTTGAATTTGGCGGAAGGGTTGGTGATCACTTCGATTTTTTCAATAGAGCTGGCCGGCATCTGCTGCAGTACTTCTGCTCTGTTTTTTCCCATTAAGGGTGAGGGCTTTCCATTGAGGAGAATCAAAACATTTTCCGATCCACGCAAGCTCACAGTGCCGTCGATATCGACCTGCACCGATGGAATATTCTGGAGAAGATCGCTTGCCGAACCGGTCTTACTCAGAATATCCTGCTGGACATTATATACTTTCCGGTCAATTGAAGTGTTGAGAATCATTTTTTGAGTAGTCACCGTCACTTCACCCATGAGTACTGCGGATTCTTTCAAATATGTCTTTCCGAAATCCATTTCGCGCTGTTGGGTATCAACTGCAAAATTCTTCGATTGTCTTTCTTCGTATCCCAACAAACTGTATTTGATGAAATACTCGCCAACCGGAATATTTACTATTTCGTAATACCCCCTGTTATCGGTGACAGCTCCCGTCACAAGCAAGCTGTCCGATTTGCTGAGCACGATGACATTGACAAATTCCAACGGCTTCTTTGTCGATTCTATCAATACCGTTCCTGTTATTCTTCCCATGTAATGGTTTTGTGCAACAACGTTGAGTGAAAAAAGGACCAGAATTGAGAAAAGTGTGTTTCGTATTTTCATATAATGCTGTCTCCAGAATAAAATAATTCCCCCTGCAAATGATCTGTTTTCATTTCGTATGCCATCATTAAGTCAGAGATTCATTAAATATAAGCAAATTTGACCTGATATCGGAATAAAATGCTCGGTGCAAGTAATCGGGCGAAGACGGAGGACCCACCTAAGTTAAAAAACAAACTTCCGCCTTCGTCCGCCTCTGTCCCGTACCGAGGGTACGGGATGAGCAACGGAGATATATAGCCAGAGATCTAAATACAAAAACAATTCCAAAAAACAAATTGCCATTTTAGCACACCCCAGAGGGGCAGCAGAAAGAATTCGCCATAAAAAAAATAAACAGCCATATCAGGATGCCCCGTAGGGGCAGCAGAAAGAATTCGCCATAAAAAAAATAAACAGCCATTTTAGGATGCCCCGTAGGGGCAGCCTGTTTGTAGCATTATAAACAACAATCAAAATTGTAGCACCGTAGGTGCGACCTATGTAATGGACGTTTTGTTCATTTAATCTGTTCTGTGATAGGTCGCTCCTGACGGAGCTTGAATATTCTTCTTCTGTGTGATTTTCTACAAATAGGCCGTCCCTACGGGACTAAGGAGAATTCTGCCTATGTTTGTGCCAAATGAAAGCGCGGTTATATAGCTGGAGACCTAAATACAAAAACAATCCCCAAAAAAACAAATTGCCATTTAAGAATACCCCGTAGGGGTAGTCAATTTGTAGACTGCCATTTGGCATTGCCTCTGGCGGACTTCGGTGGATAAATAGGATCCCGCCTTCCAATTTGAATTGCTATGAGCGGATGAATAAAAAAATCTCATTCAAGGTAGGCTACACTAAAAGTGCCATCGTCCCACGCCCTTCGCGGAACTCAGGACACTAAAGTGCTGTCGCTCCGTTTGGAGCTTGGGAGGACGGAGTCCGCGCCTACCGCCACACGGTGAAAAAAACAGCATCGGTGGTAGCCTCATCCATCATCATGCAATTTCCGGGCGTGGCATGGATCGACCTTTCCTTTTTTCAATGGCTGTTATGGGTAACACAAAGTACACAGAGTACTATTAAATAGGCTACTGTTGAGGACACGAAGAAGAATTTATACTTTGTTACCTCAAAAATGGCATTGTTTAATGTTCTCTGGGTACTCTGTGGCGGTGACCCTACAATTATTCATCTAAAAAATGGGACACAGCACCGTAAATCGTCTTTCATCCCAGCGGTGTTATTTTCTTTTTTCAATGGCTATTTGGGGTAACACAAAGGATACAGAGTACTGTTGAAATGGCGATTGTAGAGGACACAAAGAAGAATTTCTATTCGCATCAACTGTATCCCCCTCACCCAGCGACTGCCGTCTCAACCTATATATTTCCGATAAGGTTCGTGGTCTAATATTCCGTACAACCGGTGCTTGATAGTTCGAACCGCTTTTTTCTCCACTCGGAGTAGATCACCGGCAGAAAGATCGATTTGTTTTGAAGCAATGTCTTTAGATACGGTATCTTCATCTCTTGACTAATCATCGGTGACAATGCTTTCAGTGCGTCGCTGCCTTTACCCGACGGCCATTCATAGAGGTAACCTCCGACATATATTGCATACGCTGTCTTCTTCCCTTCCACCGGATTTGATGCCCTGAATTTCAGGTTGATCATATCAGGTGGTAAGAGCACCGCATACTCTTCATCGGATGTTAGAAGCACATGCCGCAAATCCTCGCCCCGAGACCCCACGGCCGACAGCAGTGGTACTATGTTTTGCTTAAGAGGAGTAACGGGAGTCCAATCTACGCCAACGGCATCAATCTTCCATACGTCGGCCAGACACGTCAACCTGATCCGTATCGTGTCCGACATTTGCCGGGATATCTTCAACCGGATAAGCTTTGAGAACTGGATATTGTCGGCTTCCGGATAGATGACGCCTATGTTATCCCACGTCGAACCATTGAAGATATACGCTTTCAGCGACGATTCCTCCAACCATTCTTTCAGGATGCGAATCATTACGGAGTCATGCTCCGCCGCATTGACAAATGCGAGCGACTCATCACCGAGGAACGAAAAGATATTGTCGAAGACACTTTCCGAGAGGTGTGTGTTCATGGCATGAATTACAATTGATCCCTCATTTGCATGATTCGAATTGACAATGGTAAGATCGATTGCATCCCGGAAATCCGATGACATACCCCTTTCCGGAAAATTGGACTCCCAATAGTTGCCATCCCGGTATGAGACATCGTCCGTCATAATTCGTCCTGAATTATCCTCTGCACGTATGGGGGAAGCCTGTACATAGACAGGCCAGAGAATTCCATTAGCGTCGGAATATACTTGCGCATTCGTATCGCATTCAACTCCGACCAACTTCACGACATTGAAATGATGTGTTTCCGGCCGTTCATTTGTAAGGCGAACCGCCAATTTCCCCTGATCTTCCTTTATAGAATTCAGAACTACGCACGTCGTCACCTCCAGCGCCTTCCCTAATCCAACCCCAAATGCCTCACCTTCCATATGATGTCTCTTTCCATCCCAGCTGTAGATGAAAGGACACGAATGTCCGGAACCCCCTGGATATGTGATCCTCGTCTGGAGAGAGAATCCTTCATGACCAGTGAAACTACTTAACGTCCATCCTACAAAATATCCGGTAGACGAAACCGTCAGCAATCCTTTGAAACCATTCAAGCTTTGAGCCTGGATGTAGCCAATTCCCGACAGCTTTAGTTCTCCGTCGAACCTCTGAGTCGTCCCTCGCTTACGGACGCTGCCTGTCCCCACCAATGTAGAATCCATCAATTTATAATTCGTCAGCTCATAAAGAGAACTATCTTTCGTCAGGATCATTAATGGACCTGTTTCAAGAGGATCACTAATATCAGATCGCAGAGTGATTCTTTTGGTGACCCCACAGCCATCGTTGAAGAGAACAGCGGCACAAACCACCACGATTTTCCATATCGAGAATTTAGACATTGTTTTTTTCTCCATTATAATATTAAACTTAAAAAAAGACCGTGACCCGGCCACCGAGGACGACGCTGCTTATATCCAGTTTTGCATCTATTCCGGTATATGTTTGATTCATGACAGGGATGTACAAATAACCTGCATAAATATTCCAGATCACATTTGTGCCGGTTTCAATACCGGCAGTAAAATTGTAACCCACATTGGCTGCATCGACATGTAGGCCCTGCAGAGTTACGCCATTGCCGAGGCTTTCTCCATAGTGTAGTTCCGTTGATATGCGATAATGTCCGATACCCACACCGACGTAGGGATAAATATAACTCAGGGGCAAATCACGGATCGTGTATAACAATGAGAAAGAGGCTGCCTTAAAATCTACATCGCCGCTGAGTTGTGTTCCGGCTTCCAGGTTAAGAGCAAATGCACTTGATATCTCGATTTTGAAATTTAGCCATAAGAGCGCTGAAGAACCGAAAGAAGTTTCGTAATGTTTTATCGAATAACCTTTTTTCCTGTATGTATCTTCCAGCACATTGCAGATAGATTGCAGTCCGGTGAAGTCAGTTGAATACGATGAGGCGCCAATCCCAAAACCAAACCTCGGATAGTCTATGATGAGACGCTCATCAATCGAATCGGGTGCAAGAGGTAGCCGATACGGAATAAAATTCCAAGTAACGGGTTGACGACTCACCCGCGATCCGTCGGTTGGATTCACTTGAGAGTCAGAGACAAACCGCAATTTTGGCGGATCGGTTCCCATAATATAGTTCCCGTCGGCCAGTTCTTCAAAATGGTTGATCTTTTCCGCCATTATGAGTACACTCATCTCGTTATAATTGATAATGCTGTCTCTTTCGGAACCATCTTTGCCTTTCAAAATGATATGTGCGCAGTATGTGCTGTCTGTCATTTTTCGGATTTCTGCACTCTCGAAATTTTCAATCTTTGTAAAGAGCCTGAAGTAATCAGATCCTGCCTTGTCGATCTGTGGGCCGACCCGCGGACTCAAGATCACAATCCTGCTGCTGTCCTGAGCTAAGGACCCGCCCGAGAGGAGAATAAATGAAAAAGCGAAAAACAACGACTTCTTGAAAGTGTCTTTCATAGGAATTCCTTTCTCCGGATTATTGCATTGAATGAAGCCACAGTGGTTCAACATCTTTATATCGAGCCAAAACCTTCAATACCGAGAAATCCCGGCCAGGAAGAGGATCGATAGTTTTGTCTGCCATCGATGATGCCACACCGACTACCGTACCTATGACTAATCCGACTGTACCGAGAGAAAAACCGCCGGCTATGGCTTTCTGACCTGCAGTCATACTAAATAAGCCACCAGGTTTGTCGTCACCGCCCGCAAGCCCGATCATTCCACCCACAATGAAACCGCAAACAACCCCCCCAGCCATTCCCTTGAGTATTTTCGATTCCCCCTGAACAATCACCTTCTGTATATCATTTGTGCTCAAGAGATGGACATACTTCATTATTTCCGAACTATCTTTGTCCTCAATCTCTTCCAATGCAGCAACGACCAGTGCGTTTTGTCGAACCGAGAGTAACACACCTTCGACTTCTTCTCCGGTGGTCATTCGAACGACGATATGAGCCCCCGGATTGACATTGGCATTCCTACTGCTTTCCTGCGCAAGAAGTCCCCGGGGATTAAGTAAGGAAATCAAGGCGAAGAATACTATAATATTGGAAATATAATGAATAAGAATTGGGATTGTACAATTTTTCGGTTTCATAGCGACCCTCCTTTATTGTTCTGTTTACATTATGCTAAACACTCCCATGAGAGTTGTCATGGAAATGTCAAAAGAGTGTCATAAAAAACCTTAGCGGAGGGAGGTTTAGGCTTTTCTTTTTTTCAATGACTATTTGGGGAAACACAAAGGACACGGAGTACTATTAAATAGGCTATCGTTAAGGACACTAAGAAGAATTTCGACTCAAATCAATAATGGTTCTCCTCACCCAGCAGCTGCTGGATCATCTCAACCAGCACATCAATATCATACGGCTTCTACACAAAATCAGCTGCACACATCATCATGCAATTTTTGGGCGAGAGCGCGGATCGCCTTTACTTTTTTCAATGGCTGTTGAAGGAAACACAAAGGACACAAAGTTCATATGAAAATGCAGTTAATTGAGGACACAAAGAAGAATTTATTTTTTGTGACCTCAAAAATGGCATTATTCGATGTTCTCTGTGTACTCTGTGGCGGTGACCCTACAATTATTCATCTAAAAAATGGGTCACAGCACCATAAATCGTCTTTCATCCCAGCGGTGTTATTTTTTTCAAAAATGCCGTACACTTCCACCGCGGTGTTTTATTTTATGTTATTGCACACGGAATACACGCCAACCTACTTTAGATATCGCTTTTCTTTTTCAATGGCTTTTAAGGGTAACACAAAGGACACAAAGTACTGTTGAAAAGACAATTGTTGAGGGCACAAAGAAGAATTTATACTTTGTGACCTCAAAAATGGCATTGTTAAATGTTCTCTGGGGACTCTGTGGCGGTGACCCTACAATTATTCATCTAAAAAATGGGTCACAGCACCATAAATCGTCTTTCATCCCAGCGGTGTTAAATTTAGATATCGGCTTCTCTTTTTTCAATGGCTGGATGGGGAAACACTGCGCCATCCGCCAAACAGCCGGCGGACAGGAAGGCGCATGCGCCTCCGGCGCAAAAGGACACAGAGTACTATTAAATAGGCTGTCGTTGAGGACACAAAGAAGAATTTCGATTCGCATCAACTCCCCCCCTTCTGAAAGTCTTCAAAATGGCCCTGGAGTAGAACAATGACCATTCCAAAATTCCGTCTAAAGCAATATATAGATGTTAAGACATATCAATAAGTAAAGGCTAAACCACGCGGGCATGAAGCCCGCGGCTACCGCTACACTTAATCGATATGTAAATGAATTTGATGAATAATAAGCTTCCTTTCCTCATAAAATTAATATAAATTTGTGGAGTCTAACTTAAAACTCTTACTAACATCAGAAAGAAGACCATCATGAAAAAAAATCTTTTCCTTTACCTTTTCCTTTACCTTTTCCTGTTACTTTCATGTATGGGATTTTTTACATGTGTGTCGTATGCACAGGAAAACAATTACATTGTTTCCAAATACGACTTCATCCCCGGGGAAAAAATCATTTTTTATAATGACTTCACTGCAGAAAATGTGGGCGATTTTCCGGCTCAATGGTTAACCAACGGAAGCGGCGAAATCGTGACCTCAACGAAGTTCCCGGGCAGGTGGTTTCAAATCACCAAAGCTGGCTATTACATCCCGGACGTAAGCGAAGACTTTACAGACAATTTTACCGTTGAGTTCGACATAGTCCCAATGAATGTCGTTAAGAGTGAAACAATGGTGGGTATTGATTTCTTTTTATTGTCGGGTACACGAAACAGTCCCGGTTACGGAGCGCAACCCGGCCAGGCTGGCATGAAATTGCATCCTGACTATGATAATGTGTTTTGGAATAACTGGTCCGAAGCACGCGACTGGCAGGGAGACCAGGGATCTGTTACGTATACTTTCAAATCTGCGGAGAAATACCATATTGCTTTCTGGATCCAGAAACAACGGGTGCGGCTCTATGCAAATGAAACAAAAGTCCTGGATGTTCCGCGTGGTTTACAGTCCGGTTATAAGCATAATATCTTCCGCATTGAAACAACCGATGATGCCAATCCGATCATCGGCAATTTCAGGATTGCCGCCGGTTTGCCCGACATGAGAAATAAGTTGCTGAAAGAGGGCAAAATTATTTCATACGGCATTCATTTCGATGTCAATTCCGATATAGTAAAACCCGAGTCCTATTCTACACTCAAAGAAATCGCAGGTATATTGAAGGATAATCCCGCTATCCGGATAAAAATTGTCGGCCACACAGATTCGGATGGCGATGAAGCCTCGAATCTCGACCTTTCAAAACGCAGAAGTGCATCGGTAAAAAATGAACTTGTGAATAAATTTGGTATCGATGCCGGGAGAATCGATACCGACGGCAAAGGAGAATCGGCGCCGATAGCAGCGAATGATTCTGCTGTTAATAAGGCAAAAAACAGGAGGGTTGAATTTATAAAGCTCTGAATACAAGAGTTAAGATATCGAAGGTTTAAGGTTGAAGGTTTAAGGTTGAAGGTTTAAGGTTTAAGGTTGAAGGTTCTTTTTTCTGTCGGATTAGGAGCATAGAAAACATGGTCATGCCCATAATAAATAATTCCTTGACGACAAAATCGCTGGCGTGCAGCGGGAAGAAGGGCGGCCGTGTGTTGGCGCAATTTCGTGCGTTTCGACCGAGGCTTATAAAAGCTATCGATTGAATATTTCTTAGATTAAAGGCCGAGATCGACGGACTCGGATGTGCCATCTCAACAGCGCGTGCTGGAGGCCATCTCATGTGGGTTGCGATTTTATCAGCGCATATTAACGAACTTAGATATTATTATCTGTGCGCAGTACCTTTAGGTGCAGGCTTTCTTTCTGTCCCTTTCTTTCCAGAAAGAAAGGGACAAAATACTCTTGTTCTTTCTCCGATTTATTTTGGAAAAAATCTATTTGATTATCATATCAAATATTTCTGAATGCATGTGTATCGGTTTAAAACCTTGTGTCGAGTACTCAAAATAACTTTAATTCAACTGAGTGAATTAAGTCGAGACTACCCGAAAAAGCATGTTTGTGCGCTCCAACCTATTAAAGTTATTTTGAATCGAGACACTGGCGTGCCAAAAGAGGGTTGAATATAGGTAGATCCAGAAGTTGTTATATTTGATTTTCATGATTAACTTATACATGAGGATGCAAACCACCAATAGCGATTCAAATTGCCTAGATAATGAACGAAGCCTTTGAGACCTTCTACCTCCTGGCCGCGCTGCAAGGCGTACTGCTTTCCGCATTTCTGTTTACAAAAAAACAAAACCACGCCGCCAATCTGGTTCTCGCTGTGGCTACACTTGCTCTGTCTATTGAGCTTGCCACCGTGGTCTACTATTCCAAAGGATGGTATAAGCTTTTTCCACATGCAATGGGGTTTTCGTATCCCTTCCCGTATCTCTACGGACCCCTCTTTTTTCTATACATAAAGCTCATCTCTAAAAAGGAAGAGCGGCTTCGTGCAATCGAGCTTCTGCACTTTACCCCAATTCTTGCCTTCTATTGTATTACTGCTCCGATCTTCTTCTATAGTGGTGAAGAGAAGATCGCGTTTGCGAATAACATGTTCCTGAATATTCATCCCCCCATCTTTACGATCTTTGAAGCTATCGTTCCGATACAGGGGATCACCTATACCATTCTTACCATCAAGACCGTTGCAGAGTACAACCGGAGCATCAAAGATTCCTATTCCAATATCGACCTTATCAATCTCAACTGGTTGAAGTACCTCACTCTCGGGATGATCATTATCTGGTCAATCGTTGCGTTTATCACTGTCGCCGAACTGGTCATGCCGCCTCTCTCCCATATTGACGCATTGTTGAATATTCCCCTTTCCATACTCATCTATTCGATAGGTTACATGGGTTTGAGACAGCCGGAGATATTCCTTGATCCGTCTTCAATTTCCCCGCGAAGCGAAGGTGCCGCCAAGTACAAGAAGAGCGGATTGAGCGATGAGGACGCCGAAGAAATCAAGCGCACGTTGCTCGCCCTGATGATATCGGACAAACCCTATCTCGACCAGGACTTTACGCTGCAGAAGCTCGCCGAGCGGTTAAAAACGTCGAGCCACAATCTCTCCGAGGTTATCAACACAAAGTTGCACCAATCGTATTACGATTTCGTCAATCAGTATCGCGTGGAGGAATTTAAGAACCGCCTGGCGGATCCGGAGAGTGAGCGCTATAACCTGCTCAGCATAGCTCTCGATTCCGGATTCAAATCAAAAGGGACGTTCAACTCCATCTTTAAAAAGTCTACAGGAATAACCCCGTCCGAATACAAAGAAAGATTGAATTCTCCTTCACGGTAAGGTCGAATTCTATTTTCATCTCACCAATGTAATATTGGTCCTCCATTCAAGAATTACCACACTTTTTTTACAAGTAATGCGAGCCCTACGACTGCAGCGGTTCCTAAGACAGCCAAAGTTCCGGCAGCAACTTTTGCTAGCTTAGGAAAACCCCAGCTCACATTAAAATCCATTTTGTTATAAGCGTTCATTGACGTGTCCGGCACACCGGTACGATAGAAGCTGCTTATGATGCGCCTTGTGTTTTCCGGATTAAGATACACCACATCGCCGAAATGGCCGCATTCGGAGAGAATAACCTGCTTTCCATTTTTCAAGCAGGGCAGCAATTCCTTCGTTGCATATTCAGCCGGTGTCGAAAAATCAATGCTACCGCTCAATAGCAACGTTTCCACATCAGAGTGCCGCAACTGCCGAAATTCCTCCGGTATCTGTTGCATCGGCCATGACTCGATGGTTACAGGACCCCATTGCAGCTTGCTCGCGGGCGAGCCCAAAGGAAAATTTGGCGGCTCCATATCGAGGTAATAGTTGCGCGTGGAATCGAAATCCGCACTGACCGCTTTCGAGCCATCACCCCATATGCTGCTGGAAGGTACAACATAGTTATACGCAAGCGACATCAGCGCAAGTCCACTCGGATCTCCCTGTTTAGCTGCTACATAGGCATCGAAGACCATCGCTGCAGTTTTACGCTGAAAGAGAAGAAAAAATGTCACCACTTTCACTTTTCCCGGGTCGATCGAAAACGAGAGCCACTTACGAGGCATATTAGTCAAAACACTCTGCATATCTGCATAAAGATCCTTGCTTTTTAAGGACATAATGGAGTCTTGCGACCAAAGCTCGGAGTAGCGTTTCAATTGCCTATCGATCATTTCGGGTTCCCACACAAAACGTCCCGGAGGATTAACACTAACCATCACAGATCTGTTTATGCTTTCCGGATGCTTGAGACCGTACAGATAGGCAATGCGGGTACCATAACTTCCGCTTATGAGGTTGATACGCTCGTAGCCAAGTGCCTTGCGAGCCGCTTCATTATCTTCAATACATTCAATCATTGTGTAGCCATCCAAATCAATTCCCTGTGAGGTGAGCCGTTTTGCACTTGCGCGCCAGGCACGTTCGATTGTTTTCATGGATTCTTCACCGAACAGATCGCCGTTGCCTTTGAATGCCTGTGCCACTTCCGGGCAGTCGAGCACCGTTGAACCGTCCACACCCCTGTACCCGACTATTACTATATCATGGTCGGGAAGCAAGTACCACATGGATTTCCAATCCCAATCCATATTTTTCAACCCGGGGCCGCCGGAAAGGCAAAAAATCGGTTCGCACGGATTTTTCGAACTTGAGTGAATTCGTACAACCGGAAGATTGATAAACCTCGAATTTGCTTTGTTCCTATTTTCCGATACTATAATAGTTCCAAAATCTGCTGCGTACTCAGTGGATTCGATTTTTACGGTTCCCGCTTTAGAGACAAATGCGCCATCGACTTTTTCCGTGGAAGGTTCAGGATAAGTGAATGCACTACCACCGCACCCCGATATTACCATCAGGAGAATAGTTAAGAGTGATAAAAAAATTATTGTCCGTTTCATCGTCTACTCCTTTTTAGAATTTCTAAGAATATATTAAAATTCATATTTGATGCCGAACACCGGTAGTATTCCCCACATTTGTTCTTCCATAATTTTATCTTTCATTTCATTCCATGTATATGAAGAAATATTTCTTCGGTTGTACGCATTCCATATGCTAAGATATACCGTAAGTGTTGTCGATGCGAAGTAATATCTCTTGTCAACCCGAATATTCAATGAATGGAAATCGGGAAGGCGTGCGGCGTTGATTCTTGTTCCATCAAAGACTCCCTTATGCGAAGCCAACGAGGCCTGCGCATCAAACGGAGTATATGGCGCACCGCCTGCATAGAGCCACCGGAGGCTGAACTCCCATTTCTCATCCAATTTATATCCGCCTTCAATCGAAAAGTTGAATTTATTATCGTACACCCGTTCGTACCATGTTCCATTTAATCCCTTATAATTCGAGCGGTAATACGAACCGGCAATCAATCCATAAATATTTTCCGCCATCTTTTTCTGTACCGTTACTTCCACTCCACTGCTTCGTGCATCTCCGGCACTCACAAGACTCGTGTGATTCAGAAATACTCCCTCCACCACGGCTTCATCGAATAAGAACAGGCTTGGCTGCGATGGATCCATAGGGAAGTTCCTATATTCTTTATCGTAGAGTTCCACAGTCAGCTTTGTACTTTCAGTCAATAAATGATTGAAGGAAAGCACGTAATGATCAGCTCGCGGTGTTTTCAGGTTGCGGAAATCTGAATTCTGTGCGGCTATGATCCAGGGAATATTTTGATAATAGATTCCATATGTGCCTGTGAGAGATGTAATGTCCGTGAAATGGTACGTGAGTGAAAACCGCGGAGATATTTTCACATCGTTATTATATTTATAGTAATCAATTCTCCCGCCGGGAGATATCGTCAACCTATTCGCTAATTGAAGGGAATAGGACACAAATATCCCGCCTTGCGGTGACCGAATCGATTGATTCACAACCATTGCAGGTGTCTTATTTCCCAATGCATCCTGATAATCGTTATAAAACTGGGAATAATCTATGACGTTATATTTTATATCAAAACCAAAGTTGATTTTATTCTCAGCATCAAGTATCCAATGGCTGACATTACGGATCTTCCATTCCTGCTCGATGGATGAATTCTTGAGTAAAAGCTTTGCGTCCCGCGCCTGAAGCCAACTGATTTCCGTGCTGGAATATGTATGTGCAATCGACGTATTGGAAAAACCGTTCTTCCCCCATATCCATTGCCAGTTTACACCGCCGGTGTTGGCATACGAATGATCAATCGGATAGATATTGATGTCACTGTCGATGGCATTTTTCTGGTTCATAACCTGTTTGTCGTCGGAAAACACATCAATGAAAGAGAGCTTATGCTGTTCCGAAAGATCGTAGGTGATCTTTCCCTGCACATCGCTGTAGGTGGGAATACCGACTTTTTCATTCATTAAATCTAGGATTAAATCAAGGTAACTTCTCCGAACTGATATTAAATACGAACCATGTCCCTTCACGAGAGGTCCTTCCATCATTCCGCCAAATCCCTGCATGCTCATATCGAGCTGGACGTCTGTCGTGTTGCGATTTCCTTCACGGAATTTGACATTCATGATCGACGACAATTTGCTGCCATAGTCCGCTGTAAAGCCGCCACAATTAAAATTCACGTCTTCGATAAAATCTACATCCAGAATCCCTATCGGGCCTTCCGTCGATCCCTGAGTAGGGAAATGATTAATGTTGGGAATTTCGATATTGTCGACATAGAATCCGTTCTCCACCGGACTTCCCCCGCGAACGATCAGCGAATTTTTTGTATCATTCAGTTTTGCAAGCGACGGGAGACCAAAAATAATCCTGCTGACATCACCGGCTGCACCCGGTGAACGCCGTATTTCTTCAGATGAAAAATTGATGGTACTCAACGGTTGTGTTTGGATTTCGGCAAAGTAGCCTGCGTCGACGGTGACCCCGGATACTTCGATCAATGAGGCCCGCATTTCAATATTCACAAATGTAATTCGTTCTGTCCGAACAATGATATCCGTCTTGAGAATCTTTTCATAACCGATGTAATTGCACGTGATCGAATAACTCCCGACGGGAATACCTTTTATCTCGAACTGCCCTTTGTCGTCCGTAGATGTTGTAGCCTTATTTTCCCTGATGAATATTTGTGCTCCGGCCAAATCAAGCTTCGATTCGCCGTCTACAACCTTCCCTTTGATTGTTCCTTTCGGCTGGTTTATCTGTGCCTGGATGCGCAATGGTAAAAGGAATAAAAACATAAAGATTAAAAAAATGGTCAGTTTCATTGTAACCCTTCTAAATTGATTTTAGATTTTATTTGCTTGTTGAGATATACTACGAAAAATGTTAAGAATTTTCGTCCGAACCGATGGGTTAAGACCACTAAACCAATGGGATAAGACCATTAAAAGAAAGCAAGAGATGAGGAGAAGCGGACTTTTAAAAGGAAAAATCACGTATTGCATTTAGACCAGAAGCAGAAAAATCACAACTTTATTGTTGAATTCCCATCTATTTTCATATAAATTGAGCAGAATGTGTATACGATGACCGAAAAAAAATCTCCTGAAAAAAAAGAAAAATGCTTCCGATGTACATCGGTATTGAGGATCGTTTGCCTCTGCCTTTTGATTTTCTCTTTTAACCATGCAGCCCACTCCCAAAAACTTCCGGATGGCATTTTTGAAACTGTGCTCCTGTGGAATTTGAAAGCCTCCGGTGAAGATGCTATCGACCAGCAGAGTTTCCTGACCACCCTCGAGAGCATCGGGTTCGATGTGGTTCGCAACGATCCCGGTGATCTGATGAAGCACCGTCTTGGTCCGAACACATTGCTCATTATTCCACGAACTTCTGCCCGGTCTTTATCTGGGAGAAGCATCGAGGCAATTATTAAGAGCCTGCAGCTCGGCCTCACCCTGATCACGGATGGAGAGAGTCCTCTCTCTCAAGCGATGGGCTTACAACTGGGAGAGCCTGTACCTGTGGCTGATTTAGTGGATCATCTCCTTCCAGAACTCAAGCCTCACTGGGCGGACACACCGCGCGTTGCCTGGATTGAAAATTTCTCCAGGCGGAAGGGGGATCTCCTCATTTCGGATCGCAACAACGGTTATCCGTTGGCTATTACAAAACGTTTCGGCAAAGGACAATGTATTTATTTTGCCCCTCCGTTTGATCCTATTTCAGGAAAGGGATATGCGCGCTTTGCAAATTTTCCTTATCTAATCGTTAACGAGTTGCATCGAAAGCCTGCCTTTCGACGACAGGGAGCCGATGCTTACTTTGACCCGGGTTATCGATACAATATTCCGATCGAAACACTGGCGCGGCAGTGGCGGCAATGGGGCATCCGTGCAATCCATGCAGCAGTATGGTATTTTTATAATCAAACACCCTATGATTACACTCGGCTGATCAAAGCTGCGCATCAGAATGGAATTCTTATCTACGCCTGGCTCGAATGGCCTTACGTCGGAAAGAAGTTTTGGGATCTCCATCCCGAATGGCGTCAAAAGAACGCCCTGCTCCAGGATGCGCATCTGGATTTCCTCTATTTGATGGATTTTCAGAACCCGCTTTGCATGCAAGCTGCCATGAATGATCTCGAATTACTGCTTGAGAACGATTGGGATGGTATTGACATCGCTGAGTTCTCGATTACAGGGATGGGTTCGCAGGCACTTGAAGGACCTCCCCGGCCTGAATACTTTACAGGCTTCAGTCCGATTGCTCGTTCCGAATTCAAGAAACTTCAGGGCTTTGATCAAATTGAATTGTTCGATACAACAAGTCAGCATTATTGGTTGAGAGACACCGCCGCGTTAAACGCTTTTTACCAGTATCGGGTTGAGGTTAACAATGGTTTATTGAGGCAGGTCATAAAAGAGCTGGACAGTCTTAACAGGCGGCAGAGACGCAATTGGGAAATGATCCTTACCATCGCGGATAATTCACTTCACCCCGAGTTCGATCAACTATTGGGTTATGATTTGCACAACACGCTCGAACTGGTTAAAGAGTATAGAATGACATTGCAGGTTGAAGACCCTTACATGGAGTGGACCAAACCACCCGAGCGCTATTCCAGGTTAGGGGAGACATATCATCGATTTCTCGGAGATCATCCATTCATCATCGACATCAATGTTGTGCCTGTGCATTCACCTGAGGAGAAAAGCTACTCGATATCACAACCAACCGGCTCCGAGATCTTCCAGCTTTGGGGAGCAGCAGCTGATCAGAGTTCACGAGTATGCTTCTATTCTGAGTCTACTGTTTTCAGCCATGACTGGGAGATGCTTCCATATGCCATGGCCGCCAGGGCTGACATCCGTAAGGAGGGTTCGGAATTGCTCATCAACACCCCCTACACCGTGACACTCACCTCCGTGCAAATGAAGGGCCGGTTCCTTTTAGACGGGAAACCATGGATGTGTTACGGTGAGGAAGGCATTCTGATTCCACGGGGGAAGCATAGGCTGGTTTTTCGTGAGATGAACGACACAACTCGCATTCAGGGAACCGGGATCCGATTGGTTTCAATTTCGGATGAGCTTCTGGAGTGCCGTCAGGAAGGAGACAGCCTCAAAGTGAAGTACGAATCACCCGCACGATGCGCACTTACGTTAAGTGGACGACCTGCTATGATGGTACTAGACGGTGCTCTGGTCGACCTTCCTATCATACAAAATGAGAAGCACGTTATTGTGTTGGGGCCGCCGGGAGTTCATCGTATCTCCCTCGTCAATCGGTGAGCAGTACCTAGTGATCGTCATCCCTACAGAGTGACAACATCGGTAGGGCCAATCATAGAAAAATCCCGAACAGCACTTGCCAATTAGGATTTTATTTTAGCAACCTAAGCGAATCTAAATCTATTACTAGAAAAATGAAACGTAGGTGGAATTATTTGGTTAAAACATTATTATTAGTTATTACCACGACCTTCAGGTCGTGGAAAATAAAATCCAATCTCAAATGGACTTTAGTCCCCATATATTTAGCATGCGGCTTTTTAATATATGGTTAAAACCCATCTATTTTTCTTTTTACAATCCACGAACTGAAGTTCGTGGCAATTGAATCTCCACCCACTCCCGCAGCTATTGCCACGACCTCGTGCTTCGGGTTTTTTCCGTCCCACGTTTCCGTGTTCTTTACGGTCCCACGTTTTTTGTGGGGCCTGTGGGATTTACGCCCCACGCTTCCGTGCTTTTTACGGTCCCACGTTGTTTGTGGGATCCAGTGGGGTCAGGTCGTGGCAACTGAATCTCCCCTCTCTCCTGCGGGTTTTAACCCATCACACTGACCGTGGTATTGCTGTATAAATTCCTGGTACTCTTCAGTATATGTCTTTCTCCGATGGTGTTCTTCCTGATTTAGAATATAGTTACGTACAATCCCTATATCCGACTCACTGACCGACACCGCAAAATATTCTTCCTGCCATTCAATTTTGTTTGGAGCTAGTTTCAGTTCATTTGCCCAGTGTGACGATTCACCTTTTAATAATTGGGCGACTTTGGAGATGGATAGTTCCGAACGAATGGAAAGGAGAACATGGATATGATCGATAGAGCCATTTATGGAATCTAGATAAATCCCCTTTACTTTCGCGTTTTGACAGATATGGTCAAGTAGCCTATCCCGGAATTTCTTTTCCAGATTTGGCTGCCGGTTTTTTGTTGTCCAGACGAGATGAATCCAGACTCTGACAAAGGGCATGATTAGTCCAAAATTATGAGGTTAAAACCCTCGCGGTTTAGTGATTTGAAGAAACCCACGAACTTCCGCCTACGTCCTTAAAATGGACTTCGGCGGACAGGGAAGTTCGTGGCAATAATCGCTTGTACCGTTTTTACATTACCAATTGGTTCACTTTGATTAATTAATCACACCCCCAATAAAGAGAACGAAATGAGGTTACATCTCTACATATAGCTCTTACTACGATCTTTCCAGTATACCAGCGTCCCCCCTTTTTAGGGTGCCAAGTTTATACCTTATAGCCGTATATTCCTGCCGCGTAAGCTCCTTGATGACTTCGCTCGGGATAATATTTCTCTCATTCATCTATACACAATCCTTATCAATAAACATACACTCAAAGTTCATGGAACCGGAGGATAAGCTCCGATATACTTGACCTCCTTTTTGTGGAGTCCGAGAAGCTTGCCGATTTCAGCCGGCAGTGAAGATGCCTCTTTCGTTCCCGGAAATGATTGTAATAGCTGGTAATTGCCCAACTCCCGACTTTTAAATAGAGGGATATCATCAAGGAAATACCGGCTGTGAACCGAAAATTCCGGATAGAGTTTCTGCAGACCCTCCGGCGAATCGAGCGCGAGCTGGCAATTGTTGTTCGGCGCAGGACTCCAGAGGATCAACGGCCAGGATTCCTTGTCCGTGTGCCGCACATACACATTATTATCGAATTGTTTTAACATTGGTTTACCGAATCTCTCGCACAGGGCAGCCGGCTGCCAGAAAAACATAAGAGGCCTGTGGTAATTATTGTCCCCGGTGAGCAGGTTATTCACAAAAACATGACCGTCCCGTTTGTCGATATCCGGACCTGTGCCGGAATGCCAGCCGAACATTACATCGGTGGCCGGACTTCTATCATTCCGCGCAATACATACGGTACTATTTACGAGTGTGTTCTGGTACACCTGAACATCCGAACTGTTGAGGATGTAAATCCCCTCATCGCAATTGACGAACACATTTCCGGCGCATATACATCCTTTCGATATTTCGAAAAAGAATCCGTTGTCGCTGGGCCACGGCCTGTCATTGCGAAACTCCCTGTGTACGTTGCCCACGCCTTCGACCCAGTTGTTGAGAAAACGGCCGTCTACATTGCCGACGTCGTACCAGATGCCGTTTGAATACGGCAGGTCTATGATCAGGTTGTCACGGCAGGTAACTCGGTAGCATTGATCAAAAATCTTCACCGCCGCCGGATAATATCCTGTAATTTTTTCGATATTGTTGCGACTGAAAATGTTTTTTTCCAATAGAACGTCGGACGATCCTATGATGTAGACGCCTTCGGTACTCGTATCGCTCACCTTACACTGCCTGATCGTCAAATGATCTCCCATGATGTGCGCACCGACGCGGGAACAGAACGAGATGGTGCAGTTCTCCAATGTCGTACCCACTACTTCCTTTCCGTGCTCGGATTCGGCAGAAAGTCCCACCGGGTCGGTTCCTTCGATATCGATTGCCCTGTAGGCATATTGGGAAAATGTAATTCCTCTGATGACCGGTCCTTTGCGGTCCGAAGTCTTGCCGTGGCATTCTCCTGTTGTTCTTTTCAATCCGAAACCGAAAGCCGTGATTTCCACTAATCGTTTTGCCGGATCGGTACCGATATACACCTGCCCGGCGTCATAGTCGATATAATATGAATTCTCATCGACATCTCCTTCCCGGCCGACTGCTTGCAGAAACTTACCGTCCACGAACACCATGTCGTTGTTGAAACGATACAGCGGCGTTTCCTTCCCATACTTGTTGCGGTCCCACCAGGGATCGGGTTTGGCCGGAAATAGATGGAGCCAGGAAGTTTTCCATAATCCATTTCCCAGGGCCTTCCATTCTGTTGCAACAAACGTTCCCTTCAAGACCGGTTGCTCATCGGCATAGGGTTGCAGAGTGATACCCTGGTTCAATACCAGGTTGCCGGTACGATAGGTACCTCCTCGCATCACAATAGCATCACCGGTTGTTACCCGCTCCACCGCTGCCTCGATCGTGGTAGGCCGGTCAAGCGATTCGCCTGAATTTTCAATTTTTCCATCGGGTGCTACAAAGAAAATTTTACCTGATCCCCCCGGTAATTCATATGTTTGCCGAATTGGGCCATAGGGACCACCAGAGGGTTGTGCTGTTGCAGACAAAGAACTGAAGATTATACAGATGGAGATGCCGGCAACATGAATCAGCTTATGCCATTTCGCTCTCTTTTGAAAAGAGTGGTTTAATCTCATTGTATCGTCCTTTTCAGAAATAGTTGCTAAAAGATAAAGAGACCTTTTGTGTACCAATTAAAATATAATTCCCAGATTATCGCCTATCGTCGGAATAATAAATCAATATCATGACTGTCCAAAATAATTTAAGAAACGCTGTAGATCCCCAATAAATATAATTTTTGAAGCATTTTGACTTTAAATTGTCAAATATGGCTATCTTAATCAGTTATTGCTTTCTCAAATAGTAAATAAATCCTTGACGACAAAATCGCTGGTGAGCCCGCTTCGCCGAGCGAAGCGAGGCGAGCGGCGGGAAGAAGCGAGGCCGTGTGTTGGCGCAATTTCGTGCGTTTCGATCGAGGCATATAAAAAGATATTCATCACATTATCCTTGAATAATAAGGCCGAGATCGACGGACTCGCGGCTGCCATCGCAAAAGCGCGGGTGGGATGCCACCTTACGCGGGTTGCGATTTTGTCAGTGCATATTAACGAACGTAGATATTATTATCTGTGCGCAGTACCTTTAGGTGCCTGTTTTCTTTCTGTCACTTTCGA
>Ga0187886_1000089_pt1 | contig 132340 bp, 142 predicted proteins | sample June2016WEW_20_1_FD_133001 | JGI IMG/M metagenome (GOLD analysis project Ga0187886, IMG submission 133001) | Peatland microbial communities from SPRUCE experiment site at the Marcell Experimental Forest, Minnesota, USA - June2016WEW_20_150 | ecosystem: Environmental > Terrestrial > Soil >...
AAAGGCAACGCTGCGGGGGGAACGGATGTGGGACTTCTTCGATAAGCTGGTCAACGCGGTGCTGCCCCGTATGCACGAGTTCCAGGGAGTCGCCCCGGACTCTTTTGACGGCCGCGGCAACTACACCCTCGGGCTTAAAGAGCAAATACTGTTCCCGGAAATAGAATATGATAAGGTTGATAAGATACGCGGTATGGAAATATCGATTATCACAACGGCTAAGAGCGACGAGGACGGCAGAAACCTGCTCGGTCTGCTCGGTATGCCTTTTGCTAAGGACGGAGAGAAATAGCTATGGCGAAAAAATCAATGGTATTAAAATCGCAGCGAACGCCCAAATACCCGGGGCGTAAGCATAACCGCTGTAAAATATGCGGTCGGCCGCGCGCCTATATTCGAAAGTTCGGTATCTGCCGGATATGTTTTAGGCATCTGGCACTCGAGGCGCAGCTCCCCGGCGTGAGAAAATCCAGTTGGTAAGCTAACGAAGTATTGGTAGGTGATGTGATAGTGATAGACCCAATTGCTGATATGTTAACCCGAATACGCAATGCCATTATGGTCAGGCATGATAGCGTACAGGTGCCTGCCTCCAAGATAAAGGTGGCTATTGCCAAAATCCTCAAGGACGAAGGCTTCATTGCCGACTATGAAATCGTTAAGGGCAAACCTCACCGCATGATAAAAGTGCAGCTAAGGTATTTAGAAGATAATAAACCGGCTATCTCCGGATTGAAACGGATAAGCAAGCCGGGCCTGCGTATGTACGTGCATAAAAGGGAAATACCGCGCGTTTACGGCGGACTGGGCATTGCCATTATTTCCACCTCGCAGGGTCTCAAGACAGGACAGCAAGCCTGGCACCAGAAATCCGGCGGAGAGCTATTGTGTTACGTATGGTAAACCATCTCTGGAGTGATATTTATGTCTAGAATAGGAAAACTGCCGATACCGGTCCCTGCGGGGGTGACGGTGAATATCGCCGGTAACAGTGTTACCATTAAGGGTCCCAAGGGGGAGCTGAAGCGTTCGCTCCCGGCAGAAATGGGCATCGCCCTGGAAGGTAGCAATCTGGTGGTGACCCGCCCCAGCGATAATAATAAGCACCGGGCTTATCATGGTTTGTCCCGCACCCTGCTGGCGAACATGGTAGAAGGCGTCTCCAAGGGCTTCGAAAAGTCGCTCGATATCGTGGGGGTGGGCTACCGGGCGGAAAAAACCGGCGATAAGCTTACGCTGCGCCTCGGTTTTTCGCACCAGGTGGAAGTAAAACCGATGCCGGGTCTGACGCTGGCTGTCGAAGGGACAAATAAGATAAAAGTTAGCGGCATAAACAAGGAAGACGTCGGCGAGATGGCGGCGGAAATCCGCGCCCTTAGGCCGCCGGACCATTATAAAGGTAAAGGCATAAGGTACACAGGCGAAAGGGTACGTATTAAACCGGGCAAAACCGGTAAGGTAGTTGGCAGGCAATAAAAATGACGAAATCATATACCAGAGAAGCACGTTTAAGAAGGCACCACCGGGTCAGGCAAAAGATAAGCGGCACCAAGGAGCAGCCACGACTCTGCGTTTTCCGCAGTCTGAACCATATCTACGCCCAGGTGACGGATGATTCACAGGGGCGGACGCTGGTCGCCGCTTCCACGCTCGATGCGGAGATAAAAGATATTAAAAAGAAAAACAAAACCGCCCGGGCGGAACTGGTCGGTACGCTGCTGGCGAAACGCGCCGTTGAAAAGAAAATAAGCCAGGTGGCTTTCGACCGAGGTGGATTTAGATACCATGGGCGGGTAAAAGCCCTGGCAGAAGCAGCCCGTAAGGGCGGACTTAAGTTCTAAGAGAGGATATAGCAGGTCTGATGAAGCAACCATTAAGCAGGATTGATTCAACCGATTTGAATCTTAATGACAAACTTATTAACGTAAACCGCGTTGCCAAGGTAATGAAGGGCGGCAAGCGACTGCGTTTCAGCGCGCTGGTGGTTACCGGCGACGGCACAGGTCATGTCGGCCTCGGTATCGGCAAGGCTAACGAGGTGCCTTCTGCGATAAGCAAGGGCGGCGCTCAAGCAAGGAAGAATTTGATTAAGGTACCTTTGGCTGGCAGCACCATCCCTCATGCGATTACCGTTCATTATGGGGCAGCGACGGTCATGTTAAAACCGGCCGTGCCGGGTACCGGCGTCATTGCCGGAGGCAGCGTCCGGGCAGTGCTCGAGGCTTGCGGCGTTAAAGATATTTTATCGAAATCCCTCGGCAGTTCTAATCATATTAATATGGCCAGGGCGACCATGCTTGCCCTTACACAATTAAGAAATCCGAAGGAAGAGCTGGCGAAGCGCCGGACGATAGTTGCCACACCAGAGGCGGCCGCCCATGAGTAAATTACGCGTGACCTGGATTAAAAGTGGCATCGGCTATGAAAAAAGGCAGCGAAGGACGCTGGAAACGTTAGGTTTTCACCGTCTGAACCAGAGCGTTGTTCTTGAAGATTCAAACTCGGTGCGTGGTATGATTAATAAAGTAAGGCACCTGGTTAAAGTGGAGGAAGAGCTTGGTAACGCAAAATAGTATCTCTCCGGCAGCCGGCTCGCGGCACGCCAGCAAACGCGTCGGCCGCGGCACGGGCAGCGGTCACGGCACCTTTTCCGGTCGCGGCTGCAAGGGCCAGAAGGCTCGGGCGGGCAATAACAAGGTACGTCCCGGCTTCGAGGGCGGGCAGCTGCCTTTAATTAAGCGTCTACCCAGAAAGCGTGGCTTTACGAATATCTTTCGGACGGAATACAGCACCGTTAGTATCGGCGAGCTGAATAAATTCAAGTCCGGCAGCAAAGTTGCGCCGGGAGATTTGCTGGCAGCCGGGCTTATCAAATCACTGGTAAAACCCATTAAAATCCTGGCGGATGGGGAGATCGACCATCCTATTACCATTAAAGCGAATAAATTTTCAGCTTCTGCCAAGGCTAAAATAGAAGCAGCCGGCGGCAAGGTTGAGGAGGTTAAGGATGCGGCAAAAGTCGAGTAGACCCAAATTGCTCACGGCAATGCTGGATGCCTTTAGCTTGCCCGACCTCCGGCGAAGGATACTGATTACCATTGGTATTCTGGTAGCCTTCCGTTTTGTATGTCATGTGCCTCTGCCAGGTTTGGATGCCGATAAGCTGAACACGCTTTTCCAGAGTAATGCCCTGTTGGGCATGCTGGACCTTTTTAGCGGCGGCGCGATGAAGCAGTTCAGCGTTGCTTCGATGGGCGTTTATCCTTATATTACCGCTTCCATCATTATCATTCTTCTGGTGCCCGTTATACCCAAGCTTCAGTCTCTATCGCAGGAAGGTGAAGCCGGCAAAAACAAAATTAATTTGATTACGCACTGGCTGACCGTCCCGCTGGCGGGGCTTTCGGGTTACGGTCAACTGATTATCTTGCAGCGTAGCGGCGCTGTCAGCGCTACATCGACGATGCTTACTGTCACCATCGTTTTATCATTAATCGCCGGCACGATGTTCCTGGTCTGGCTGGGCGAGCTTATTACCGAATACGGCATCGGCAACGGCATATCGATTATTATCTTCGGCGGTATCGTCGCCGGCTATCCATCCCTAATTCGGGAAGGCTTCCTGGCTAAGAGTAACGCCATGGGGTTAGCAGTATATATCATCATCGTGCTTATCACGGTTGTCTTAATCGTAATTTTCACCGAGGCGCACCGGCGTGTGCCAGTCCAGTACGCCCGCAGCGTTTTCCGCGGGGGCAAGATGTACCGGCAATCGGGGACGACGCATATACCGCTGCGTGTTAACTCCTCCGGTATGATACCGTTAATCTTCTCGATGTCCATCATGCTCTTCCCGGGCATCGTCGCTAGTTATTTCGATACAGGAGAAGGTAGTATCGCTCATACGATTGTTATCTGGTTCAGCTCCAACACTGACCTGCCGATAGGCGCCTTTTACTGGATAATGTACTTTATTTTGTCGGTAGCCTTTACTTTCTTTTATACTATCATTACTTATCAGCAGCAAGACCTGCCCGGCACCCTGCAAAAGCAGGGCGGCTTTATCCCTGGTATACGGCCGGGTAAAAATACCGCCACCTATTTAAGCAGTGTGATTAACCGGATTACCTGGGCGGGAGCACTCTTTTTAGCCTTCGTGGCAGTAATGCCATTCCTGGCGCGCACGGTCACCAATGTTACGCAAATCCAGCTATCGAGCTTGGGTATGCTAATCGTGGTCGGCGTGGTACTGGATACCATGAAGCAGCTGGAAGCTCAACTGGTCATGCGGCGGTATGAGGGCTTTATTAAATAGGAGCAAGGGTGTATATTATTCTCCTGGGAGCTCCCGGGGCGGGTAAAGGCACACAGGCTGTGATGCTGGCGGAGAAAAAGGGGCTGGTACAGGTAGCTTCCGGCGACCTTTTCCGCAAGGCGCTCCAGCAGGAGACGGAGCTTGGCAAAAAAGCCAAGGTCTATATGGATAAGGGACAGCTGGTCCCGGATGAAATAACAATACAAATGGTACTGGAGAGGCTAGCTCAACCAGATTGTAAAAATGGAGCAATACTGGATGGCTTCCCCAGGAACCTGGAGCAGGCAAAAGCGCTAGGTAAAGCTCTGGCAAAGCAATCCAGGGCTATTGATAAAGTAGTTAATATTAAAGTAACGGAGGAAGAGGTTTTAAAAAGGCTAAGCGGACGCTGGATTTGCCGCAATTGCCAGACGCCCTACCATGAGGTGGATAATCCGCCAAAGGTGAAAGGTATTTGCGACCGCTGCGGCGGGGAATTATATCAGCGGGACGATGATAAACCGGAAACGATAAAAAAGCGGCTAAAGGTATATGAAACCGAGACAGCGCCGCTGATAGAATATTATAAACGGGCAGGAAAGCTGGTGGAGATAATCAGCGAAGGCGGACCAGAAGCGGTACACCGGAAAATTCTCGCCGCTTTGAGCTAAACTAATGGGTATCGAAATAAAGTCGGCAGAGGAGATAGCTTTAATGCGACAGTCCGGCAGGATTGTCGCGGCAATACTTAGGATTTTAACCGAGCAAATTAAACCTGGCATGAAAACGAAGGATATGGATATAATAGCCGAGAGGGAACTGAAGAAGCGTGGCGCCGAGTCCTCTTTTAAAGGATATCGCGGTTACCCGGCCACGGTCTGCGTCTCCGTAAACGACGAGATTGTGCACGGGATTCCCGGCGATAAAGTTTTGAAAGAGGGCGATATCGTTTCGCTCGATTTTGGCGCTAAATTCCAGGGTTTCCACGGCGATGCTGCCGTCACTGTGCCCGTCGGTAAAGTCAGCCCGACGGCAAAGCGGCTCATCGATACCACGAGAGGGGCGCTGGAAAAAGGCATCGCCGCCGCTCGCGCCGGTGCCAGATTGGGAGATGTTTCAGCCGCTATCCAGAAACATGCCGAATCAATGGGCTACTCACTGGTGCGTGAATATACAGGACATGGAATAGGCAGGAAAATGCACGAGGACCCGCAGATACCTAATAACACCGAGCCACCCTACGGAATACCAGCGGGAACCGGCGTGGTGCTGAAAAAAGGAATGACGCTGGCGCTGGAACCAATGCTCAATGTCGGCGACTGGCATACCCGCGTAGCGGATGACCAATGGACAGTGCTGACGGCTGACGGCAGCCTTTCAGCGCATTTTGAGCATACGATTGCGATTGATGATAACCAAGCGGAGGTGCTGACCAGGGGCACATATGACTAAGAAAGAGGCTATCGAGGTCGAGGGCACGGTTGTCGAGGCTTTACCCAACGCCATGTTCCGCGTGGAGTTGCCTAACAAGCACGAGGTGCTGGCGCATATCTCGGGTAAAATAAGAATGCACTATATCAGGGTGCTGCCCGGCGATAAGGTGCTAATCGAGCTCTCGCCTTACGACCTCAAGCGCGGTAGAATCACCTACCGACTAAAATAAGTTAAAGGTTTGGAATATGAAAGTTAAAGCTTCCGTAAAAGTAAGATGTGAAAAATGCCGGGTCGTAAAACGGCGTGGGGTTATTAGAATTATCTGCGAAAATCCCAAGCATAAGCAGAGGCAGGGTTAAGGAGGGAATAAATGCCACGTGTCGCTGGAGTAGATATACCGGTCAACAAGCAAGCATGGGTCTCATTGGGATACATTTACGGTATCGGCCCCCATAATGCCTATACAATATTAGAGCAGGCTGGCATAGTCCCGGATACCAAGGTTAAAGACCTTACCGAGGCTGAAGTTAATAAGCTAAGAGAAATCATCGATAAACAGTTCCGGGTTGAGGGCGAGCTAAGAAAAGAGATAAACTTCAACATTAAACGCCTGATAGAAATCGGCAGCTACCGCGGCTTGAGACATCGTCACGGTCTACCGGCCAGAGGGCAGCGGACACGCACTAATGCCCGCACCAAACGCGGTCAGCGCAAGACGGTTGCCGGCCGAGGACAGAAGCGCGGCGCGACGAAGAAATAGTCCTGATTATTCCAGAACAAGGAGGACAGGGTGCCACAGAAGAGGAAAACCAAAGCCAGAAGGCGGGAACGCAAGGCAGTTCCTACCGGTAGGGCTTACGTACAATCAAGTTTTAATAACACTATCGTTACACTTACCGACCCGCAGGGGAATGCGCTGGCCTGGGGCAGCTCCGGCACGGCGGGATTCAAAGGCTCGCGTAAAGGCACGCCTTATGCCGCCCAGATGGCGGCGCGCGACGCCGCCCGCAAGGCAATGGTGCATGGTTTACGCCAGGTGGAGGTATTCGTTAAAGGACCGGGCAGCGGCCGTGAGGCAGCGATACGCTCCCTGCAGGGGTCAGGACTTTATATTACCGGCATTAAAGACGTTACTCCCATCCCACATGCCGGCTGCCGCCCTCCCAAACGGAGAAGGGTATAAAAGGGGAAAATTATGGCAAGATATACAGAAGCAGTCTGCCGTTTATGTCGGCGGAATAATGAAAAGCTTTTCTTGAAGGGCGCGCGGTGCTTTACGCCCAAGTGCGCCATCGATAAGCGACCGAAACCACCGGGACAGGCAGCGGGACGGGGCGGTCGACGGCGGAGATTCTCCGACCGCGGCTTGCAGCTACGCGAAAAGCAGAAAGCGCGCTTTACCTACGGCATTTTGGAACGCCAGTTCCGGAAGGCTTTTGCATTGGCCGAGAAACAGGCCGGCATCACCGGTGAAAATCTCCTCGTGCTGCTGGAGCGGCGGCTGGATAATGTGGTTTATCGCCTGGGCTTTGCCGATTCTCGCTCGCAGGCGCGGCAGCTCGTGCAGCACGGCCATATCCTGCTGAACGGCAAGAAGGTTAACATCCCGTCCTCTCTCGTTAAAGAAGGCGATACCATCGGCTGGCGCGAAGGCAGCAAGAAAACCGAGTATTATAAAATTTTGGCGGAATCGATTGAAGCCAAGGATGTTTTAAACTGGTTGAGTCTGGATAAACAAAACATGGTCGGTCAGGTGATAACCTTACCCACTCCCGACCAGGTTGATGCCAAGTTCGATGGTAAGGCAGTTATTGAGTATTACTCGCGGTAGGGTAACAAAAAGGAGGTAGTTCATTGGCTGGACTATTAGTCCCTAAAATTGAATGTACCGAACAGGCAGAAAACTTCGGGCGGTTCGTGGCTGAACCGCTGGAGAAGGGGTTTGGTATCACCCTGGGCAATTCCTTACGCCGCGTGTTGCTCGGCTATCTTCCGGGGGCAGCCGTAACTCAAGTAAGGATTGATGGCGTCCACCACGAGTTTACAGTTATACCTAACGCCAAAGAGGACGTTATCGAATTTCTCCTTAATATTAAAGAAATCAGGTTGAAGGCGCTATCCGACCACGGCGGCACGCTGATTTTAGAAAAAGATGGCGAGGGCCGCGTCTGTGCCTCCGATATTAAACCATCGACCGACTTCGAGATTACTAATCCGGAGCTATGCTTGATTACGCTCAACAGTCCTAAGGCCAAGCTCTATGTTGAGATGGATGTTGAACTGGGTTCGGGTTTCCGATCCGCCGAATCTACCGATAACATGCCGGTGGGCACCATCCCGGTCGATGCTATTTTCACACCTATTCGCAAAGTAAACTATAACGTAGAACCGGTACACTTCGGTCGGGAAACCAGCCGTGAGCGACTACGTATCGATGTCTGGACGGATGGAACGATGTTGCCCGTTGATGCTATCAGCCGCGCCGCGAGCATCTTAATAGAGCAGCTCACTCCGTTTGTCGAATATGTCAAAATATCTCAAATGAAAGACGAGGAAAGGCTTATCCGCCTCTCCATCCCCGACGAGAAATACAATATGCCCGTCGAGCAGTTGGACCTCTCGGTGCGCACCATGAACTGCCTAAGACGCAGTAGTATTACCACCGTCGGCGAGCTTATCGCCAAGGGACCCAAAGAGCTATTAAAGCTACGTAACTTCGGTCAGAAATCCTACCAGGAAATCGAGGACCGCCTTTCGGCGATAGGGCTATCGCTTAATCCAAAAACCGAAGAGCCAGCCGAAGTGGTGGAAGAAACCAAACCTAAAGCCAAAGGTAAAAAGAAATCGGCGGCGGACGCCACCGATTAATAGGCATAAACACGGAGAACCAGAGACATGAGGCATAATATTGCAGGCAGAAGTTTGAGTCGCGCTTCCGGCCATCGCCAGGCGCTGTATCGTAATCTCGTTACCGCCCTGCTGCAGCATGAAAAAATCGTTACTACCGAGGCTAAAGCCAAGGAAGTGCGCAGTATGGCGGAGCAGATGATTACCCTGGGCAAAAAAAGCGGCCTTGGTTCTTACCGGCAGGCGCTGGCGTTCATTACAGATAAAAAGGTTACCGAAAAGGTCTTTTCGGTGCTGGCACCGCGCTATCAAGAGCGAACCGGCGGCTACACCCGCATGACTAAACTGGAGCGTAGGCTGGGCGATAACGCGCCGATGGTGCAGCTGGAGCTGGTGAAATAGTCATTTGGCTGAAAGTATAACTCGGTGAAAAATAGTGGCAGACGCGGCAGCTGGCGCCAGGATTATATTAATTATTGAATATAACGGGACCAATTACCATGGCTCTCAATCGCAGGTTAACGCGCCGACGATTCAGGGAGAGATAGAAAAAGCGTTAAAAAAACTTACTGGGGAAAGGATAAGAATAAAAATAGCCAGCCGGACCGATACCGGCGTCCATGCCCGAGGGCAGGTGGTTGGTTTTGATACCGAAGCGAAGCTCCCGCTAAAATCGTTCATCGATGGACTGAACCACTATCTGCCGGAGGCTATCGCGGTTAAAGAAGCCTTTAGGGCGGAGCCGGATTTCGATGTGAGGCGTCGCGCGGTGAGTCGGGAATACAGGTACTATATTTACAATAGCCCGACTCGCTCTCCTCTAAAAGAGGGATTTGCCTGGCGTTTAGCCGGCAAGCTGGACATCGCGGCGATGAACCGAGCGTGCGAAACCCTTATCGGACGACATGATTTCGCTTCCTTCGTCGCCAGCGCCGAGACCGCCCGGCAGAAGAGAACGATCCGGGATGTATTTAAAGCGGCAATAACGCAAGATGGGGAAATGGTCGTTTTCGATATTGTAGCGAACTCCTTTTTACCCCATCAGGTACGCAATATGATAGGCTCTTTAGTTAAAGTGGGACAGGATAAAATGACGGTGGCAGAATTTAAGCAAATGGTTGAATCCAGGACTCCCGGCCTTGCCGGACCGACGGCTCCGGCCGAAGGATTATGCCTGGTGCAGGTAAATTATCCAGGTCCTTTCGAGGGAGATATATAATGACGACAAAAACTTATACAGCCAGACCGGTTGACATTAAGCGCAAAATGCACGTGATTGATGCCGCCGATAAAACACTGGGCAGGCTTTCTATCCAGATTGCGCGGATTCTGATGGGTAAAGATAAGCCTATCTACACGCCAACCATCGATACCGGGGATTTTGTAACGGTCATCAATGCGGCAAAAGTGCGCGTTACCGGCAAAAAAATGGAGCAGAAGACCTATTACCGCCATTCTAACTATCCGGGCGGTCTTAAAAGCATTACGCTGGGGAAAATGATGCAGCAGTTCCCCACCCGCGCCATTGAATACTCCGTTAAAGGGATGCTTCCCCATACCCGCCTGGGCGCTCAAATGTATAAGAAACTGCATGTTTATGCCGGAGCGGATTATCCTAATATGCCGAAGGTAAAGACAGAAAAGAAAGCAAAGTAAAGGGATTGGGTTGATATGGATAAACAGAGCTATTTTCACGGGACAGGCCGCCGCAAGACGGCGACAGCGCAGGTAAAGCTAATGGTCGGCAACGGCGCCATTATCATCGATGGCAAACCGCTGGAAGAGCGTTTCCCCTCCCTCGAGCACCAGCGGGTTATCGTCCAGCCTTTTATGGCTACCGAGAGCAATGGCAAATATAATGTGGTGGTCAAGGTGCTGGGGGGCGGCATTAGCGGGCAGAGCGCCGCTATCGCGCACGGCATCTCCCGCGCCCTTGTCCGCGCCGACGAGCGCTTTAAACCGATCTTGCGCCAGAGTGGGTTACTGACACGGGACGCCCGCGCCAAAGAGCGGAAGAAGCCCGGACTCAAGCGAGCCCGCAAGGCGCCGCAGTACACCAAGCGTTAGTTATTTAATTAAGATAATTAAGCGCCAGGTTTATACTGATATTATCAGGAATCTGGCGCTTTTTTATTGTTTTTCCCCAAAACCATCCCGACGGAAGTCGGGATCCAGTCGTCTTTCTCCCCTTCCTACCTTCCCCTTTATCCTCACCTCCCAAACCATGTAAAATATAGCTGTGAAACCTGCTACAACAGATTTTCAAACCATTCAAATAGAAAGCATCGGTAACGTACTACTGGAACACAGTCGCCGCGCTAGGCGTATTATTATATCCGTCCGCACCGGCCGAGGTGTGCGGGTCGCCGTACCCCGCCGCACCTCTTTTAAGTCCGCCCTGGAATTCGTCCGCGCTAAAAAGTCCTGGGTGATAAAGCACGTCGCCAGAGTCAAAGAGTATGAGCAACGCAAGCGAGCATTTGGCGAGGTTTTCCAAACCATCGACAAAGTAGAGGCGCGTAAGAAAATTACCACCAGATTGGCGGAACTAGCTAAACAGCACGACTTTACCTACAAAAAGGTATCTATCCGTAACCAGCGGACGCGGTGGGGCAGCTGCTCCGCTAAAGGCAACATAAGCCTGAATATCAAGCTGGTGGTGCTGCCCCCGGAGCTATTCGACTACGTTATCCTGCACGAACTGGTGCATACTCACGTGCCAAATCACAGCAGAAAATTCTGGCAGGAGCTGGATAAATACGTAGAGAACGGCAAAGCTAAAGCTAAGATATTGATTGAGTACGGACTGGGGATACTGTAGTTTTAACCGCTATGGTTCGACAGGCTCACCATGAGCGGTTTTTGTCACGCTACACCCGCCCTTCATGCAACTTAATTTTTATACTTGTAATTTCCTTGCTACTTGCCACTTGCTACTTGTCACTTAACCCATCTACCCCTTCTCCAGCCTCTCCTTAAGATAGCTGATAACCTTCACCGGCGAAGGGTCTACCTTATAAAGAATCGCCAGGTAGTAGCTAACATAGTCGCCGAAAGACACCAGACTTACCATTTGTGCCAGGGCGCCTTTCCCCTCCCCGTCCACGAACTCGTAAGCTACGCCGGACTGCTTTAAAAGCTCACAGGTAACGTCGTAGCGGAGCTTGATACGCTGGTTAAAGGTCGGCGACCGCAGTAAAACCACGCGGATTTTCGACGCTACCTCTTTGGGCAAGGAGAAGCCGACCGTCGCATTATGGTTGAGCTCCGGGAAGACCTCGTAAAAAGCCCAGGACTTGCTGTTCTCGTTAAGCTGGGTCTTCCAGCGGTGTGCCGCCTCGGTGGCGATGCCGGCGCCGTAGACTACTGGCAGGTACCCGCAAAGTCGCTGCGCCAGCTGCTTGGCGGGATTGGATTTTATCGGCGACTTTTCGTCGAGCCTGGACGATAGCTTTTCCAGCACTTGAATCGTCTCCGTCACCTCCGCCGTCTTGTCACCAATCAAGCCGAGCTTTTGCAGAATACCGAGGGTGGGGATAAAGCTAAAGCCGAGGGCGGCGCGGGGCTGGGCTTTGTATTCTATTTTAAATACCGGAACACGATGCGCTGCCGCCATTTTCTCGAGCTTACCGCCGGATGTTACGGCAATTTTTTTCGCTCCCGTTTTTAAAGCCGGCTCGAAGCCAGAGAGTGTTTCTTCGGTGTTGCCGGAATAGCTGGAGGCAATCAATAGCGTCTTTTCATCGACGTAAGCAGGCAGGCCGTAGTCTCGGTGGACGATAATGGGTATTTTGGCTTCCGCCTGTACCAGGGTCCTAACCAAGTCGCCACCGATAGCCGAGCCGCCCATGCCCAGAACGACTACTTTATTCACGTTTTTATAGTCCGGGGGTAAAGCGAGGCTCATGGCCGCCTGCCACGCCTGTTTACACTGTATAGGGAGCTCTTTAATACGCTCTAACATGCCTTCGGGGTCGAGCGCCGGATAGAGCTTGATATCGTCGAGGTTTACAGTTACCATGCCTATTACCTCCTTGTTGCTTAGGGTAACTCTAGATATTTTATTGATTATTGTCAATTTATTATTTGGAGAGGGCGATTTTACTAGATTCTAACTGCATTCTATCACTTATACCTATATAAGGCTGAAATGACAACAAATAACAAAAAAAGTAAAATGTCATTCTGGCGAAGGCCAGAATCCATGTTAGGGATAAGTATTCTACGAGATTTTAAAGTGGATTCCAGCCTACGCTGGAATGACAGAAAAAACTGACATCCTTTAGACCCCCGCTATCTTTTTCCCTATTTCCAATAAACGCGAAGCCCGCTCCGGCGAATCGGTTTCCGCATAGATACGCAGGAGAGGTTCGGTGCCGGAAAACCTTATGAGTAGCCAGCTATTATCCGCGAGGATAAACCGGTAGCCGTCAGTAGTATCCAACTTCACTACTTTAACGCCGTCGATGGTCTGTGGCGGATTATCGCGAACGCGCCCGATAATTGCTTTTCGTTCTGTTTCAGAAAACTTTATGTCAACACGATGATAGTGGTGAGGTCCAACCTTGCTATAAAGATATTCGAGCAGCTCGGAAGGGTTTTTGCCGGTCTTCACCATAAAGTCGAGGAAATATAGATTAGCCAGAATGCCATCCCTTTCCAGCACATGACCGCGGAAACCATAGCCGCCGCTCTCCTCCCCACCGATGATAGCGTTTTCCGACCTCATTAAAGGAGCGATGTATTTAAAGCCGACCGCCGTCTGATGCACCGGCACAGCGAACAGCTCGCCAAGACGGTTAGCCATACTGGTGGTAGTGAGGGTTTTAATGATGGCGCCACGCTCGCCGCGGATCTCCAGCAGATAGAGGCAGAGCAAGGCGAAGACCTGAAGCTGGGTGAGAAAATCGCCGTTTTCCGCGACGATGCCCATGCGGTCGGCGTCACCGTCGGTTGCCAGTCCAACATTGGCTTTATTCTTTTTCATCGCGTCCACCAGCTCGTCCAGATGCGGGAGAATCGGCTCCGGGTGGAGACCGGGGAAGATGGGGTTACGCTCGCCGTGAATTTCCAGAATTTTTAATGCGCCACCACCTAAAATTTTCTTAAGATAGCCGGCGCCCGCCCCGTACATGGGGTCGATAACTATCTTAAGATTGGTGCGACGTAAAGCCTCGATATCAACAAGTCGGGCTATCTGCTCGAAATACTCCGGCGCAAGGTCGGACATCGCAACCAGTCCTTTTTGCTTAGCTTCTGCCAATGGCAGCCGACTGACTTTACCGGCGGTGTAAGACCTCGCAATAAAGTCAACGATTTTCGAGGTGATTTCATCGGAGGCGCTCCAGCCATTCTCATCCTTGAACTTAAAGCCGTTCCACTCGCCCGGGTTATGGCTAGCGGTAATAATAATGGCGCCGGCGGCTTTTTTCGCCAGGACGCCGTAGCTGATGACGGGCGTGGGCGTGGCTTGGGGCGTAAGGTAGACTATTATGTTGTTGCCAGCAATCACCTCGGCGGCAGCAGCGGCAAAGTCTTCGGAAGCGAAGCGGGTATCGTAGCCGATAACGATGCCTCGTTGAGCCAGCTTAGTTTCAGTGAGATAGTCGGCAACGCCCTGCGCGCAGTAGCGGACGTTCTCGAAGGTGAAGTCCTCAGCGATAACGGCGCGCCAGCCGTCCGTGCCGAACTTGATGGGGTTAGCTTTAACGATTTCACTCACCCCCTTGTGTGAAAAAGTAGACTATTTGTCTCGCTCCATCAACTTTTTAATCTTCGCTGCTTCTTTCTCCACGGACTCCTGTTCCCACTTGGAGTCTTTATGGAAGACGAAGACGCCCAGGGCGTGTAAAACGATAGCGACGGTCCAGGCGCCAAGGGGCCAGATAAACCAGGCGTAACCGCCGGGACTGGTGACCGCCCAGATGATGACGAAAACGATATTGAAGATGAGATAAACGGCGAGGTGGGAGAAAAAGCTTTTTTTATCATCAAACCGTTTACGGGCTTTTTGAATAATTTCTTCTTTAGTCGGCTGGGTTGGCATTTTAATGATACCCTTTCTATAATTCTTCTAGTTTTTTATTGATAAGTTCTTGTACTTGAGTGATTTCTTCTCTAATATTTTTTAACTTTTCTAAATCTTCTGTAAGTCTTGCTGCATCTTTATATATACTGACAGACGAGACAATACGAGGATATTCTTCTCGAATTTTTTGTACTTTACTTAAAAGTTCTGAGTCATACTGTAAGTTCATCGCATAGAACAAGTTTCCTTCTTTAAAATAAGTATCCCAATCTTTTAAAGCTTTTACAAGAATTTTTTTTGCTTCGTCCTTGTTATGAAGGCTAGAACTAAAAAATGCTAGAGACGCATTAGAAGCATACAAGTCTTGCTGACTTATCAAAGTAGCTAACTCTTCTCTTAATTTAAGCAGTGGTGCACTTCTAACTTCCCACCTTCTTTTCCTATTTTCAACATCAATTGCCCTGCCAAGTTCAATTTCAAATCGCTCGGCAGAATTTTTTATCTGCATTTTTGTTGTTAGAAAAGTGGCTAAAAATGTTGCTAAAGCTATAATAAAGTTTGAACCAAGTACTAAATAAATAACATCCTTTACTTCCACATTCTCACCCCCCTCTTTCAAAATGTCATTCTGAGCGTAGCGAAGAATCCGTTTATTTAAGTGGAAATCACGGATTCTTCAGTCGTTTCGCTCCTTCAGAATGACATTTTGCTACTTCCCTAGTCCCTCTTTCTTTAAAATAGCCGCTTTATCCGTCTTTTCCCAGGGGAGGTCAAGGTCGGGTCGGCCAAAGTGACCGTAGGCGGCGGTCTGGCGGTAGATGGGACGCCGCAGCTTAAAGTGCTCGATAATGGCGCCGGGGCGGAGGTCGAAGTGCTTATTAATCAGGTCCAGAATTACCCTCGAATCCACCTTTTCCGTATCGAAGGTCTCAATGGAGACGGAGAGCGGGTGGGCTTTGCCGATAACGTAAGCCACCTGTATTTCCAGTCGCTCGGCAAGCCCGGCCGCCACTACGTTCTTAGCGATATAGCGTGCCAAATAAGATGCAGAGCGGTCGACCTTGGTGGGGTCTTTGCCGGAGAAGGAGCCGCCGCCGTGCCGCGCTGCGCCGCCGTAGGTATCCACGATTATTTTGCGTCCGGTGCAGCCGGTATCCGAGACCGGACCGCCGATAACGAAACGACCAGTAGCGTTAACGTAGAATTTAGTATCTTTATCGATATATTTAGCGGGCACTACCTCTTTGATAACGTGCTTGATAACGTCTTTTTCAATTTGAGCATGGGTGACATCCGGGTCGTGCTGGGCGCCGATAACGACGCTATCAACACGCCGCGGGACGCCTTTATTATATTCCACCGTTACCTGTGATTTGCCGTCCGGGCGGAGGTATTTAAGCGTACCGTTTTTCCGGACTTCCGCCAGGCGGCGGCAAAGCCTATGGGCAAGGGAAATGGGGAGGGGCATCAGCTCGGGGGTCTCGCTGCAGGCAAAGCCGACCATCATGCCCTGGTCGCCGGCGCCGATTTCATCAAAGTGGTTGACGCCTTTAGTATCTTTAGCTTCCAGTGACTTGCTCACCCCCATATCGATATCGGCCGACTGCTCTTTAATCGACGATATAATACCTATCGATGCACAGTCGAAGCCGCACTCCGGTTTAGTATAGCCGATATCGCGTAACACCATTTTTACGATATTGGGAACATCGACATAGCATTCGGTAGTGATTTCCCCCAGCACGATAACCAGTCCGGTGGTAGTAGCTACCTCGCAGGCTACTCTGCCGTTAGGGTCTTTGGTCATGATATCGTCCAGGATAGCATCCGCCACCTGGTCGCAGATTTTATCCGGGTGCCCCTCGGTAACGGACTCCGAGGTAAACAGGTATTTCGGCGAGGTATTAAAGCTATTAGACATCTTTTTCCTCCGTGCAGTTCAAAATCCCTCTCACTCTCCCTTTACGAAAGGGAGACGATAGAATCTTTTTTATTCAAGCATTTGTCCCTCTTTTGTAAAGAGGGATTAAGGAAGATTTGTCCCCCTTATTTCACCCTCACCTAGCCTCTCCCTTCAGGGTGAAACTTCAGGATGAACCCATCAAGGGAGAGGAATATTACAGTTAGGTCCCCTCCTCCCAGCTCGTTAGATATTTGCGTTGCGCGGCGGTCAGGGTATCGATAGCGATGCCCATCGCTTTAAGCTTTAGGCGGGCGACCTCTTTATCGATTTCTTCCGGCACGGGGTGGACTTTAACTTCTAGTTTGCCTTTATTCTTGACCAAATATTCCATACATAGTGCCTGGTTGGCGAAGGACATATCCATCACGCTGGCTGGGTGCCCTTCCGCCGCCGCCAGATTTATCAGTCTGCCTTCACCTAGCAGGTAAAGACAGCGCCCGTCCTTAAGTTTATATTCGTCGACAAAGCTGCGGATGGTGCGCTTGTTCTTGCTCAAATTTTCTAAAGCCGGTATGTTGATTTCAGCGTTAAAGTGGCCGCTGTTCGCCAGGATAGCGCCGTCCTTCATCACCTGGAAATGGGCTTCATCGATGACGTTTTTATCGCCGGTAACGGTGATAAAGATATCGCCGATTTTAGCGGCTTCCATAAGCGGCATTACCTGGTAACCCTCCATGACCGCTTCCAGAGCGCGCACCGGCTCCACCTCGATAATGATAACGTGTGCGCCCAGTCCCCTAGCCCTCAAGGCAACGCCGCGGCCAGTCCAGCCATAACCGCATACCACCACCTTTTTCCCCGCCCAGAGGATATTGGTGGCGCGGGTAATGCCATCGATGGTGCTCTGGCCAGTGCCGTAGCGGTTATCGAAGAGGTGCTTGGTATCGGCATCGTTGACGGCGATGAGGGGATACTTAAGCTGCCCGGCTTTATACATGGAGCGCAGGCGGATAACGCCGGTGGTAGTTTCCTCGCTGCCGCCGATAATATTTTTAAGAAGCTCTTTACGTTTTGTATGCAACGTGGTCACGAGGTCGGCGCCGTCATCTATCGTGATATTGGGCTTATGCTCCAAGGCGGCGTTGATGTGCTTATAGTAGGTATCGCCGTCCTCGCCCTTAATGGCGAAGGTGGGGATACCGAACTCCACCAAGGCAGCGGCGACATCGTCCTGGGTGGAGAGGGGATTGGAGGCACAGAGAACGAGGTCAGCGCCGGCCGCCTGAAGTGTTAATCCCAGGTTAGCGGTCTCCGAAGTAATGTGCAGGCAGCCGGAGATGCGCACGCCTTTTAAAGGCTTCTCTTTCTCGAACCTCTTGCGTATCAGCCCAATGACTGGCATCTCGCGGAAAGCCCATTCGATACGCTTTTTGCCCGAGCCGGCTAAAGCGAGGTCTTTAACATCATAGTCTTTAGAAACCATAAAAACTCCCTCAAGTCACCTTTAGTGCCAACAACCAATGATACATCAAAAACGTGAGATTATTCAAACTAAAAAGAATAAAAAGAATTCGGCTAGCCTATACCCCAGTCACGATAGCCTTGCTTGATGATCGCCGCATACTCCTTCGAGGGGAGGGATTCCTCAAGCTGGCCGGACTTGATGAAAGTGACCGCCTGGTGCGGCTGGTTATCTTCGTCGAAGACGGTGATATTCATGCGCGCATAGCCGACCTCATATTTATCGAGCTGTTTAAGGCAGACTTCGGTGACCTCGTAAATAGCCCCGCGCACCTTTTCGCCGCGGAAGGGTTTTATCGAAGCCGTGCCGCCATGCCAGATGCGGGACCAGCCGGCGAAAACGAGCTTGTAGTTAGGCAGAATTGCTGTGAAGCGCGGTTTAGCTTCCGGGCAGCGTTCCCGCATTTGCTGCTTGCTCAAATTGCTGGCGTAAGCAAAGTAAAATAGTATTTTATTGGGAAGTGTCAATTTTGTCCTCTATTTTCATCATGGTGATATATTATCAAAAGGGCGATTTATTTTTTACCTAAAAGCTACGCGACCGTGCTGTCACCACTGGCGGAGGGATAATATTTCAGATAGGAATTGTAGTAAGGGTCTTTGCCCATGAGGTTCATCGTAGAAGAAATGCCCTGTGATAAAGTCATATTTGCCGTTAAAAGATTGTTCAGGAGGTCTAACGTAACCGCATCGACATGTTCCAGGGTAACGACGTCGCTCCAGCCGATATAAGCCACCGCTCCCTTTTCGACAAAAGCCGCCGGCAAATCGTTATATTTATAGCTTTCGCAGCCCATCGCCAGGATGATAGAGCCATTGAATTTTCCATCAGCACGCTTGATAAACTCGGAGTTGACGGCAAACACCAGCGGAGAATTTTCGTCCATCATCGCGTTGGAGACCCTATCGGCCAGCTGGTCGCCGACATACTTGGTAGTGGTATAGTTTTCCGCAGTAAACAGGTAGGTAGTATCCAGCACTCTGGTGGTATTATCCGCCTCAAGGCTGACCAGCAAACCGGAATGTACCCTTAAAATGATGAACCTGTAGCCGAGCGACGGGAGTTTATGGTAGAAATCCACGGTAACATCGGTGCCTTTCCAGACATCAACAGTAAAGCCGTAAGACTCGAGGATATGAGTGGCAGCGGCGATGAATTCCGGATTGTACTCACGCATGGTAAGCTGGTCGACGATGACGGCTTTATTAGAGTTGGGGGTAACGGTGGGGGGAGGCGTATTACAGCTCGCCAGCAAAACCAACGCCACTAATACCAAAATAGCTATAGGGATTTTAAGAAAAAATCTCACTCTACTTTAAGTATACGTGACAGTGGGTATTTTCTCAACGGGAGGAAATTAATTATTTACTAAGTGATTTATGATAAAAATCAGCTTGCTTATATCTTCGTATCGGGCGGCTCGGGACCACCATGCCCATGTTGTGTTTCAATCACCTGCAGACGTTTATCACCGGTAACGACGATACCGAAGGTCTTTAGCAGCGCATCAGGTGTTAACACGTCCTGCGGCGCGCCGATAGCTACTACTTTACGAGCCAGGAGCATTACCTGATGGCAAAGCGCCGCTTCTTCCTGGATATCATGCGTGGCTACAATAATGGAGGCTCCCCGGCGCAGCTCATTATTAACTGCCTGCAAATAGAGCTCCCTTCCGCCGGCGTCCAAACCAGATGTCGGTTCATCAAGCACCAGCAGGTCCGCCCGATGAGCTAGAACCTGAGCCACATAAGTCCGCTGTTGCTGCCCGCCGGACAGAGACCGTAATGGAGAGTCAGCCAGTTTCTCAATACCCATGGTGCGCATGGCAGAAAAAACAATTTCATCGTCCCGCTGGCCCATGCGTTTCCACAGCCCGTAAAGAGGGAATCGGCCCATGCGCACGACATCTATGGCTCGAATCGGTAATACAAATCCAGAGTGGTGGAACTGGCCAAGATAGGCAATTCGGCGGTGGTAACTGCCGGGAGGCATGCCGAATACTGACAGCTGACCTCCAAGAGATGGTAACAGTCCCACAATTGTTTTCAGGAGAGTCGATTTACCACAACCATTGGTGCCGATAAGGGCGATGGCCTTGCCCTGCTTTAACTCGAAGTTGATGTCGGCTACAACGACATCATTAGAGTAACCGATATCAAGCGCTTTGGCCTGTATACACGGAGCGCCGGCGCTCCCTGGCGGAATAACAATTTTTCCCTGACTATCCATGTGTCAACTCCCGGGGATGAACCGGCCGATGATGACGTATATTCTGAATAATAAACGTAATAAAAAAAATTACTACAGTTACCAGTATTATGGTGGCACCCGCGGCCAGGTTAAAGTGGTAGCTAATCAGCAAACCTGAGTACATTGACAACACTCCAAAGAAAATCGCCCAGGCCATCATGGCTTCTATCCTTCTTGAAAGGAGGGCACCGGCACCAGCCGGTGCGATGAGCAAGCCGAAAACAAGCAAGGTGCCGACTGTTTGGAAAGATACAATGACCGTAATTGCAATCATGAAGAGCATGATATTATGATAGAGACGGACCGAGAAACCGGCCACTTCTGCCTGTTCCGGGTCAAAGCTAAGCATTAAAAATGGGCGGCGGCAGATGATAGCGATAGCCACAATAACGAATGTGGCCACAAACTGAATCAGGATGGACTGGATGCTGATACCCAAAATCTCACCAAACAATATTCGGGTGAGGTCACCACTAAAGGAGTTCGAGCGGGATACAATTACCACACCCAAAGACAGCATTCCAATGAATAGAAGCCCAATGGCGGTGTCCGAGGACAATCGCGACCGCTGTGTAATCAGGGTAATACCACCTATCATGAACGAAGCGCCGATAGCCGCTCCAATTATACCCGGGAAACCTACCAGAATCGCTACGGCAATACCGGGTAACACGCCATGGGCGAGCGCATCGCCGATAAAGGCTAGCCCTCGCAGGATAACAAAAGTACCGGCAATGGCGCAGGCGATAGAGACCAGGATTCCCGCAATAAAAGCCTGGAGCATAAAGCCATTGGATGAGAAAGGTGTTATAAACAAATCCATAATTGCAACCTTTTCTATTTTAGCGCGTTGGCAATGACATTAGCCAAATCCCTCATGAATGTGAAATAGGAACCATCGCTGGATAAGGCGTGCGTGGTAAGCTCCACTACTTTTACCCCGGTTTCATCACCGATGGCTTTGGCCACGGCGGGCGATGTGCCAAGCTCGGTAAATATTGCTTTAACATGGTTATCCTCAATGGCCTGCTTGAGCGCGGCCAGGTCCGCCGCCGAGACTTCCGCTTGTGATGATAGGCTGGGTATAATTACTCCAATCAGCTTGAAACCGTAGCGCTGGGCAAAATATCCCATGGATTCATGACCGGTAACCAACTTACGGTCTGCCTGGGGTATTTGTGCCATAATATTAGCAACTTCGGTGTTCAAGCTGTCCAACTGGTTTTCCAGGTCCGTTGCTTGGGCAGCCACATCCAGATTAAGGTCTTTCATAAGAGCAGGAACGAGCGCACTGACAACACTCTTCATCGTTACCGGGTCCATCCAGAGGTGGGGGTCGGCGGCGCCAACTGCCTGGTCGGGGTCGCCGGAGGGAATTCCCTCGCCGGTTCCCACATAACGTACCGAAATGTAATCCGAAGCCGTAAAGAACTTGACGCCCTTACTTTTGGCCGCCTCAAGCGTCTTTTCCATGCCGCCCTCAAGTCCAAGCCCATTTTCTATCACTAGGTCGGCTTTGTTAATTGTTTCTATATCTTTGGCGGATGGCTCCCATTCATGCGGGTCCAATCCATTGGGAACGGACACAGTCACGGTAGCTTGATTGCCAACCAGGTCTTTTACTAAAGAGCCAAGAATAGAATAGGTAACAACAATGGACTTCTTGCCGGTGTTACTTGTAACCTCTGACTGACAGGCCAGCGTGGTAAAAAGGAGCAGCATTGCAAGAATGGACAGTAATACAAATTTGCTTTTCATCTTGCCCCCCTATCCCGGCCCTTTCTGTGAATAATTGTGTTTCCTCCGATAATGCCGATAGAATATTACGGCTAGAGAGCCGATAACGGCGATGCCCGATATCCACCTCGCCGTGGGAAAACCAGCGATAGTCCAGACATCAATTTTCAACCCTTCAAGGGCAAATCTGCCGATACCGTAATAAATAACATAAGACAGGAATATATCACCATCAAAAAGCTTAGTTTTAAGCTTCCGCGCGATAATCATAAGTACGATAAAGCCGGTCAAATCCCAGATGAACTCATAAAAAAAGAGCGGGTGGAAATGAGTATAGGCTTCATAACCGGGGAGGCGGTGGGCGGGGTCAATATAGATAGCCCAGGGAAGGTCGGTAGGATAACCGTAAAGCTCCTGATTAAAGAAATTGCCCCATCTGCCGATAGCCTGCGCCAGAATAAGACCGGGGGCGATGATATCTAGCCAGCGCAAGGTGCTGATTTTACGCCACTTAGTATAGATAATAACGCCAATAGCACCTCCGATAACCGCGCCGTAAATCCCCAGTCCGGCAAATCCGAAGATTTCCGCCGGGTGCTGGCTGTAATAATTCCACTGGTCGATAACGTGGTAGAGGCGGGCACCAATAACGCCTAAGGGAATAACGATTAAGGCCATATTGAGAAGATGCTGGAGTGGTTCTCCGTGCCTCTTCGCCTCGATAAAAGCCACTATCAAACAGGCGAATACTCCGGTGGCAAGCATCAAGCCGTACAGATGTATGGAAAAAGGGCCTATATTAAAATCAGATATCATTACTTTGCCATCCTAATTAACACTCATCGTTAAGGGATGCCATCACCTTGATTGTTAGCACCGTAAGCCAATGATTTTTTACGGCACTCGCGGCACTGCCCCAGAAACTCCAGCAAATGGTCATTTATTTTAAACCTGGTCTCGGCGGTAAGCCTACGTTCTAGGTCCCCGAGGTCGCAATCGGTAAAATCGATAACCTTACCACAGTCGGAGCAGATGAGATGGTGGTGGTGCTCGGAGGGACGGTGCATTAGATAGCTCCGGCAGCTGCCGCCAGCATGCGTCTCGCAAATTAAATCGAGCTCGGTGAGGATTTCCAGTGTGCGGTAAATGGTAACGAGACCGACAGATGGATATTCGCGTTGGACTCTTTCATGAATTGCCGCCGGCGTAAGGTGCTCGTGGGAATCAATAATCGCGCCGATGATGACACGGCGCTGCGGGGTTATTTTATAGCCGTTTTTGCGCAGCTCATGTTCAATCTTTTTTTCGGTATAGACCATTTCAGGCATCCAAATGAAAATGATTTTCAATTAGAAATTTAACACAACGGGAGAGGTTGTGTCAATGGGAGAAAGGAGTAGGAGTTTACAATTGACAGTTAACAACAGGTATTTTTGAGGAAAGCAGAATAAAGCCGCTTTTATTGTCCTGAATGTGTTAGATATGGTAGAATTGAAAAGTGTAAGTAAATATATGCGTTGATGCGCAAATTATTGACATTTGGCTACGCTTACTGATATAATAACTAGAATAAATTAACGTAATGCGTGAAAAATAATGAAAAAAACTTTGCAATTGCTATCAGGCAATGAGGCCCTGGCTCTCGGCGCTTACCACGCCGGCGTACAGGTGGCCGCCGCTTACCCCGGCACCCCCAGCACCGAGATACTGGAAAACCTCTCCCGCTTTAAGGACATCTACGCCGAGTGGTCGACCAATGAGAAGGTGGCGATGGAGGTGGGGATGGGGGCGGCTTACACCGGCGCGCGGGCCATGGTTTCGATGAAGCATGTAGGATTGAACGTCGCCAGCGACCCCTTTATGGCGGCCTCTATCACGGGCATCATCGGGGGACTGGTGGTGGTTACCGCCGATGACCCGCAGATACACAGCTCCCAGAACGAGCAGGACAACCGCCATTACGCCCGGCTCGCCAAGGTGCCGATGCTGGAGCCGAGCGACAGCCAGGAAACTTACGACCTGATGGGCTTCGCCTTCGATATCAGTGAGGCGTTCGATACCCCGGTGCTTTTCCGCACCACCACCCGTATCGCCCACTCAAAATCAGCCGTGAATGTAACTAGAAGCCGCAAGGTGAAAAATACATCGCCGGTTTTTCATTTCAATCCGCAAAAGTACGTCATGTTGCCGGTCAACGCTTTACCACGCCACGCCCTCGTCGAGAAACGCATGGTAAAGCTGGCGAGGTTCTGCGAGACCTTCCCCATGAACCAGATTATCTGGAACAAAAAGAAAATCGGCATCGTTACCAGCGGCGTAGCCTATCAGTACGCCAGAGAGGTCTTCCCGGAAGCCTCGTTCCTCAAATTGGGCATGACCTGGCCGCTGCCGCAGAAAATGATTAAAGACTTCGCGGCAAAGGTTGATAAACTTATCGTTATCGAGGAGCTGGACCCATTTTTACAGGACAATATCAAGTCGATGGGTATTAAAGTTGATGGTAAGGAGTTCATCCCGCTGGTGGGCGAACTGAATACGCGCATCGTCACTGAGAGCAGCGTCGGCGTCGGACTAATACCGGATTTAGAAAAAAGTGTGATATTGCCCCCCGCCCCGGGACTCCCCCGTCGACCGCCTTTACTCTGTCCCGGCTGCCCTCACGCCGGCATCTACTATACGCTGAACACTATTGGCCAGCGCTCCAAGCTTTTGGAAAGCAAAGAGCCGCAGGAGCCGAAGCTGATTGTCACCGGCGATATCGGCTGCTACACGCTGGGGGCTTACCCGCCCCTCAACGTCCTGGACACGACCGCCTGCATGGGCGCGGGCATCGGGCAGGCGCTGGGCATAGAAAAAGCGGGCGTCAAGAGCAAGATTGTAGCAGTCATCGGCGACTCCACCTTTATGCATTCCGGCATCACCGGGCTGGTGGACGCCGTTTACAACGAGGGGCATATAACGATTTTAATATTGGATAACCATACTACAGCGATGACCGGTCACCAGCAGCACCCGGGCACCGGTATCTCGGCGCAGGGTAAAGAGACTCATGCCGTGGATATCGAGAGTTTATGCCGGGGTATCGGCGTTAAAGATTTGAAAGTCATCAACGCCTTCGATTTAAAGGCTTTAAGAACTGGCGTGAAAGACTCGTTGGAGAGGCTGGAGCTATCGGTCATCATCGTGCGCGGAGCTTGCGCCGTGCAGGTAAGGAGGCGAGAGCATCCACGCAAGGTAGATGCTGAAAAGTGTACGCAGTGCGACATGTGTTTAAGAATTGGCTGCCCGGCTATCCAGAGCGTTGACGGAAAGGTATTTATCGAACCGACACTTTGCGCCGGGGATATCTGCACGATTTGCGAGCAACTGTGCCCGCAGAAGGCGATTGGTGCTTAACAAAATGGCGTCATTCTCAGGCTTGACCCGAGAATCCAGTCGCTCTTTTACCCGCCACTGGATTCCCACTTACGCGGGAATGACGGAATATATAAAGGCGATTAGCGTGTAAGGAGTAAATATTTTAATAGTGTCATTCTGGCGTAGGCTTCAGCCTTCAGGCCGAGCCTTCTGTCCGAGGCCCGAGTTCAGCCCTAGGGCCAGAATCCAACTAATGTCCCTCTCCCTCGATGGGTTCATCCTGAAGGTTCACCCTGAAGGGAGAGGGAAGGGTGAGGGTGAAACACATGAGTTATTTACCCCTCACCTTAGTCCTCTCCCACAAGGGGAGAGGAGATATTGGATTCCAGCCGGAGTTTACCCCGTACTCTGATACGGGGCTGGAATGACGAAAATATAAGGGTTAATATACAAAAATGAAAAAGATGGATATTCTAATAACCGGGGTAGGGGGACAAGGGGTCGTCCTCGCCTCAGACATTATAGGCGAGACGGCTATCACCGCCGGCTTCGACGTTAAGAAAACTGATACGCTCGGGATGGCGCAGCGAGGCGGTAGCGTGGTCAGCCATGTGCGGCTAGGGGAAAAGGTGTGGTCGCCGCTGATTAAAGAGGGGGAGGTAGACCTACTCTTAGCTTTCGAGAAACTGGAGGCAGCGCGGTGGAGTCATTTCCTTAAACCCGGCGCCGTCGCCATCATCAATAGCTACGAGCAACCGCCGCAGTCGGTCAGCCTGGGGCAGGAAAAGTACCCCACCGATAAAGAAATAGTCGCCGCTCTGAAAAGGCGTACCAATAAGATATATTTTATCGATGCTAATAAAAGGGCGAAAGAGCTGGGCAATGTGAGAACACTGAACATCTTTATGCTGGGCTGCCTCTCCGCCTTCGCACCGCTGGATATCAAAGTCTGGCAGGAGAACATTGCGCGGCGCATGCCGGAGAATATTCGCGATATCAACCTGAAAGCGTTTGATTTAGGCAGAAAGGAAATCGTAGGTGTCCGTATCGGAAAAAGTTAAAAAGGGTATGGAGTTGGGGTCGTGGATTCGGCGTATGTTCGAGGAAGGCATCGCCATGAAGAAGCAGTTCGGCGAGGAGAATATCTACGACCTTTCGCTGGGCAATCCGGTGATGGAGCCGCCGCCGGAGTTCAAACGCGAGCTTAAGCGCCTGGCGAACCATCCTTACAAAGGCATGCACGGCTATATGGTGAATGCCGGCTATCCCGAGACGCGGGCAGCCGTCGCTGCGCAGTTGACTAAAGAGACGGGCATAAAGCTCACGGAAAATGACATCATCATGTCCGTGGGGGCGGCGGGGGCGATTAACGTTGCCCTCAAGACCATCCTCGACCCCGGTGATGAAGTCATCGTCTTCATCCCGTGGTTCGTGGACTATTTCAACTATATCCAGAATCACGACGGCGTCGTTAAGCCCCTCCCCACCGACGAGGATTTTATGCCCCGACTGGACGTGCTGGAGAAAAACATCGGGCCGAGGACGAAGGCGCTATTGATTAATTCCCCCAACAACCCCACCGGCGTCGTTTACAGCGCTGACCTGATGACGAAGATAAGCGATATCCTGCGGAAAAAAGAAAAAGAGTATGGAACGGAGATATTTCTTATCAACGATGAGCCGTATAAAAAAATTATTTATGATGGGGTTAAATACGCCTCGCCGCTGAACTTCCACCGGCACAGCATCATCGCCACCTCGCACTCCAAGGACCTCTCTATCGCCGGCGAGCGTATCGGCTACATGGCGCTACACCCGGACTGCGAGCAGCACGACGATATGATTAAGGGTTTCGTTTTCTGCACGCGTGTGCTGGGGTTTATCAACGCCCCGGCTTTTATGCAGAACGTGGTAACGAAAATCCAGGACGTAACCATACCCGTCAGCGAGTACCAGCGCCACCGCGACTTTATCTATAACAACCTGGTAAGGATGGGCTACACCGTCAATAAGCCGCAGGGGGCTTTCTATATCTTCCCCAGGTGCCCCATCGAGGACGACGTGGCTTTTGTGCACGAGCTGCAGCACGAGCACCATGTTTTAACGGTGCCGGGAGTAGCTTTCGGCGTGCATGGCTATTTCCGTTTAGTCTACTGCGTGGACGATGCGCTTTTAGAGAAGTCTATGCCCGGGCTGGAGAAGATAGCGAAGAAGTTCGGGCTGATGAAGTAGATTCCTCTTTCTGTGATGAAGGTGTTTTTTAATGGACAGAGCTTACATAGTCGAAAACAATGAATCGCGCGAAAGGCTCATTAAACTGGTCAACGAGATAACCGATAAGGAACTCGAGCTGGTTATCTATAAAGAAGGCTGGACAATTGCCGTTATGCTAGGGCATTTAGCGTTCTGGGATGAGCGGCGACGGGTTATGCTGAAGATATGGAAAGAAAAGGGTGTGTCCCCTATTCCGTATATATTAGATATCGTTAATGATACCTTAATCCCTATATTACTCGCTATCCCCCCAAGAAAAGTCGCCGAACTGGCCGTTTCCACCGCCGAGGCGCTTGATAAAGAACTTGAGGAACTATTGCCGGAAATGATAACGTCGATTGAGGCTTTGCAGGAACCAACCGCCCTAAACCGCGGCATCCATCGTAAGATGCACCTGGACGAAATAGATACATTTTTAAAAACCAAGCGAAAGGCGAAATAAAGATTTACTTTTTTACCATTCCGGCGAAAGCCGGAATCCAGCATACACTGGAGTAACTGGATACCGACTTGCGTCGGTATGGCTGTATGTTCGCTGGGTTTTCTACGTTTGCTTTTTTCAAAAAATCTATGCTATACTTTTGCAGTGCTCCGAAGCTATAAACACCAATGCGGGCGCATAAAAAGCAGATAAGTTTTCCAGATATTCAGAGGTCCATTTGCTAGCTAGTTACGGATTAATCGGACTATTCCTGGTTGTGGCTATCCTCTTTTCCTTTACGATGGTCGTTATTCCTATTATCTTAAGATACCTGAAAATCGTCCCCAGCAACCCTAACCCCACCAAGAACTCCATCTTCGAATGCGGCATGGAGACCATCGGGAAGACCTGGGTGCAGTTCAACTTCCGCTACTATTTTTACGCCCTCGTTTTTCTCGCCCTCGATGTGCTGGTAGTCTTTCTCTATCCGTGGGCGGTGCAGCTTAAGCAGCTGGGGGCGTTCAGTCTTTACGTCGTCCTGATTCTGGTGGGCATTGTTTTAGTCGGCTACATCTATGCCTGGAAGAAGAAGGTTCTGGAATGGAAATAAGCAGCGATAGAGAGTATATCTATGACGCCGCAGAGCTTGACCGGCATGAAGGTCAGGTTATCGAAAAGCTGAAAGCATCGAGCCGGAAGTCTATCCCCGATCCCGATGCCTGGCTGGATGAAGACATAAAACGCAATATCGTCCTCACCTCGTTGGACTGGGTGCTTAACTGGGCGCGGCGCTCTTCCCTGTGGACCGCCGTGTGCTACCCCGCTTGCTGCGGTATGGAATGGATGGCTACACTGGCGCCCCGCTTCGACGCTTCCCGTTTCGGTATGGAAATTATGCGAGCTTCGCCACGCCAAGCCGACCTCCTGATTACGGCGGGAACGCTCACCTGGAAAATGGCGCCGAATGTCAAACGCATTTACGACCAGATGCCGGAGCCCAAGTGGGTAATTGCCATGGGCGCCTGCGGCATCAGCGGCGGCATCTTCCGCTCGGGTTATAACGTCGTCCCGGGCTACAATAAGATAATCCCCGTAGACGTCTACGTGCCCGGCTGCCCGCCGCGTCCGGAAGCCCTGATTTACGGCATTCAACAACTCCAGAAGAAGATTGCGAAAATAAAAGCCGTGCCTGATTTGCCTAAGCTACCGAATCCTTTAAAGAAAGGTAAAAAGTAATGACCGCCGCCCTTTCCGCCAAGGAAATTGTCAGCCAGTTGAGTGCCAGGTTCCCCGGAGCTATCGAGGAAGCCGGCTTGGATAGCGCTCTGGTAAAAAGCGAATCTCTACCGGCAGCGGCAGAATATCTCAAGACCGCCGAAGGGCTCAAGTACGAATATTTGAACTATATCACCGCTGTTGACTATTACGACTATTTCGAGGTTGTTTATATGCTGACCTCGCTGGAATATAATCGCTCTGTCACTTTTAAAGTCCGCTGCTATTCCCGCGATAATCCCTCCGTACCTTCGTTAACGGGGCTTTATCAGGGGGCGGACTGGCAGGAGCGGGAGGTTTACGACCTCATGGGCATCACGTTCGAGGGGCACCCGAACCTAAAACGCATCTTCCTCTGGGAAGGATATAATGGATATCCTTTGCGAAAGGACTGGAATCGGTGACGACCACGCAGGAATTAACTCTTAAAACCGAGCCTTTCGTGCTGAACATGGGTCCGCTGCACCCCAGTACCCACGGCGTTTACCGCATGAGGGTGACGCTGGATGGGGAGGTCGTGCTTGATATCGAGCCGATTTTTGGCTATTTGCACCGCGGCATTGAGAAGCTCATGGAAGAACGCACTTACACCGGCTGTATACCCCTTACCGACCGCCTGGATTATGCGTCCGCCATGAGTAATAATTTCAGCTACTGCCTGGCGGTGGAAAAGCTGGGAGGCATCAAGGTGCCGGAGCGCGCGGAATACATCCGCGTTATTACCGCCGAGTTGCAGCGTATCGCTAACCACTGCCTGGCTATCGGCGCGATGTTGAACGACGCTGGAGCGCTCGGTACACCCTTCTTTTACCTCTGGCGTCAGCGTGAGAAAATCTATGACCTTTTTGAGATGCTCTGCGGGCAGCGCGTTTTGTATAATTATATGCGTATCGGTGGCGTGAGCCAGGATTTACCCGATGAGTTCCTGCCGGCGGTAAAGAAATTTATCCCGCAGCTGCGTCATTTTATCGATGAATATGAGTTTTTCCTCAAGCAAAACGAGATATTAATAGCCCGCGCTAAAGGCGTCGGCATCCTGTCTAAAGAGCTAGCCACCAACTACGGCATCAGCGGTCCAGTGGCGCGCGCCAGTGGCATTAGGTGGGACCTGCGTAAAAACGACCCCTACTCGGTTTACGACCGCTTCGAGTTCGATATCCCGACCCGCGAGAACGGGGATTGCTACGACCGCTATCGCGTGAGGATGGAGGAGATGAAGCAAAGTCTACGCATCGTCGAGCAGTCCGTGAAGCAAGTGCCCGGCGGGCCTTTTAGAACCGAAGTAAACCAGGTTATCCGCCCCCCAGCGGGAGAGGCTTACGCCCACATCGAGGGACCCAAAGGCGAGTTGGGCTATTATATCGTGTCGGATAACTCTATCGCGCCCTATCGCAGCCATATACGCTCCACCAGCCTGATAAACCTCGGCGCTTTACGGCAGATGGTGAAAGGTTGGAAGGTAGCCGACCTTATTTTAATCTTCGGCAGCATCGATATTACCATGGGAGAGGTAGATAGATAGTGAGTGGCGGTGAATTAATAATAAACACACCACTTGCCATGCAGGTAACGCCGGCGGACTGGCCCGGCGGCTACTGGTGGCACTGGCTGTTTTTCACCGTCGCTATCATCGTTTTTATGTTGGTCATGGTCATCGGCGCTATCTATATCGAGCGCCGCGCCATGGGCAAAATGCAGTCACGCATCGGTCCCAATCGCACAGGTCCTTTTGGACTGCTACAGCCGGTGGCAGACGCTATTAAAGTGCTGCTTAAAGAAAACATCGTCCCCGGCACAGCGGATAAAATCGTGCACTTCCTGGCGCCCATCGTCGCCTTCACGCCGGTGCTGATGATTTTCGCGGTCATTCCTTTCCAGAACGGGGCACTATTAGCCGACCTTAATATCGGCATCCTGTACGTTGTAGCGGTCAGCTCCATCGCCACCGTGGGTGTTTTCATGGCGGGGTGGGGCTCCGGCAATAAGTACTCCCTGCTCGGCGCCATGCGCGACATCGCTGCTGTGGTCAGCTATGAAATCCCGCTGGTACTGGCGATTATCGGCGTGGTTATCGTCTCCGGCTCTCTATCCATGAATGAGATAGTCACATCGCAGGACATACCTTATATCCTGGTACAACCTCTTGGTTTTTTGCTCTTCTTCATCGCCGCCTGCGCGGAAATTAACCGCAGTCCCTTCGACCTTACGGAGGCGGATTCTGAACTCACCGCCGGCTTCCATACCGAGTATTCCGGCATGAAGTTCGCCATGTTTTACCTGGTGGAATATGCCGAGGCGATGGCGATGTCCGCTGTTATCACCACGCTCTTCTTAAGCGGCTGGCGGGGACCCTGGCTGCCGCCCTGGCTCTGGTTCATCATTAAAACAGTCATCGTCTTCTTCGTCATGGTCTGGACGCGGACGACCCTGCCGCGCGTGCGCATCGACCAGCTTATGGGTCTGGCGTGGAAATTTGTTCTCCCACTGGCATTAATCAATCTCTTTATCACCGCCATCGAGGTCATCTTTTGGCCGGACGTTTCACAGTGGTTTTTCGTTATCGTCAATATCGCCCTAGCGGCGATACTGGTAATTTTGTTTTCGAAACTATTTAAACCGGGATGGGGCAGAGTTGAAGTTTGAAAATTTCGGCATCGGCATGCTAAAGGGGATGGCGGTCACTATCCTGCATCTCTTCCGGCACGCTTCGGTATCGCAGTACCCGGAGCAGCGCCTCAACATCTCAAGGCGGAGTCGCGGCAACGAGCTGGTTTGGAGTCGCGAGCGTTGCACCGGCTGCGCCACCTGCGCCAAGGCATGCCCGCAGGGGGCTATTGAAATCGTCACCGCCACCGATATGGCAGAAAACAAATATAAGGTGGAAACCTACCGGGTGGATACCGGCTACTGCATCCAGTGCGGCTTATGCGTGGAGGCTTGCCCCTACGACGCTGTTTTTCTGGGCTATTCTTACGAGCGGGCGAGATACCGCCGCGCCGAGCTGGTACAGTCCAACGACGAGCTGCTGGAGAGTCCGCAAAGACCCGTTAGCGGCTATTTCCACCCCGATATTGCGGAGAAGCTGCCCAAGCAAACCCTGCTGATAGAAAAAGTCGTGGAGAAAAGAAAATAATGGGACAGACGGTAGCATTCTGGATAATGGCTGTCGTGATAGTGGGGACGGCACTGGCTGTGGTATTCCTGCGCAACGTCTTCCGCGCCGCCCTGACACTGATACTCTGTTTTATCGCCGTGGCGGGGATTTACATTACTTTGAGCGCCGACTTTTTGGCGGCGGTGCAGATACTGGTATACGTCGGCGCGATATCCGTATTGATTATTTTAGCGATTATGATGACCCGCGGTATCCAGAAAGGCGACCCGGCCAATAAGCTACAGATTCCCGCCGCTATCGTGGCAGCGGTATTGCTGGGAATCCTGGTATACGCGGTTACCAGCACCCCCTGGGGTATTTCGTCCCAGCCGCCGCTGACGCCAACCACCGAGCCATTAGCCGCCAAGCTCTTTAGCGAAAACGGTTATATACTGCCGGTGCTGACCGGCGCCACGCTGTTGCTGGCGGCGATACTGGGCGCTATCGTTATCACGAGGGAGAATCATAAGTGACTATCGGACTGACACATTATCTGGTGCTATCGGCAGTGCTGTTCTGCATCGGGCTTTACGGCGCGCTGACCCGGCGTAACGCTGTAATCATCTTAATGTGCATCGAGCTGATGCTTAATGCCGTGAATATCAGCCTAATCGCCTTTTCCAGCTACGTGGTGCCCCAGCTATTGACCGGGCAGGTCTTTGCCATCTTCGTGATGGTGGTAGCTGCCGCCGAGGTAGCCGTAGGCTTGGCGATAGTGCTGGCGATGTTCCGCCATTTTAAAGATATCGACATTAATAATATTAACCTGCTCAAGTGGTAAGCACAGAGAGAAAAAACAATGGAAGACGAGAAAAAGGAAGAAGAAAAGAAGAGGAGGAGAACAATGAAGACGGCGGGTGGTCTCGCGGGGGCTTTCTGGTTTGCCGGCTGGCTGTTTGCCATCGGCTTCGCCCATCTGGTATGGTGGAAAATCATCCTGGGCATCGTGGTCTGGCCGTACTTCCTGGGCACATACATGGGAGGGTAAACCGGATTGGGGCGTTTAAGAGGGGCGAAGCCCCTCTTCCTAAAAACCTCCCCCTCTCCGTCAACGGAGAGGGGGACATAGGGGGTGAGGTAATATGAACAAAAAATGGACTGGATATAGTTTAGCAATTTTTCTCTCAGGAGTCGTTTTACTAGCAACTGGCATTATTGAATGGCTCGTGCCTCAAGTAGAAAAAGTCACTATAGATTTTATAAAAGATAATCCGAAAGCCTTTCTTTATGCCGTTTTTGGAATAGTATTTATACTCGTATCTGTTATATGGAAAGGTGATAAACACCCTTAGATGTGGATTGAAGTTAAAAAAACGCAAACTTTAGCTATTGCCGAGGCATGGAAGGAATGCTTCGAGGGGGAAGGTATTCCTACGCGCATTATGCCGCAGAAAGGCTTGCCGGAAGGGCGGGAGATTACGCCATATTCCGTTTTAGTACCGCAGGATAAAGAGCACGTTATTAAGGACATTTTAAGGAAGCTATGATACCTTATCAGCTTATCTGGCTCATCATGCTGCTGCCGCTGGCGTCGTTCATCGTCAACGGACTGCTCATACGGCCGTTTGTTAAACCTAAGAGCAAGGTTTACGGCTATATTACCATCGCGTCGATAGCCATCTCGGCAGTGTTTTCTGTCTGGGCGCTTTTCAACGTGATGTCTAACCGCCAACTAACCGTGCCAGACGTTAGCTGGATAACCATCGGCAGTTTCAACTTCCACGTCGGCATCATCATGGACCAGCTTGCCGCCATCATGGCAGTCGTCGTCTCGGTTGTCAGCCTGATGGTGCAGATATACTCGATGGGCTACATGGAGCATGATGAGGCGGGCTACTACCGCTATTACTCCTTCATGTCGTTATTCACCTTCTCCATGCTGGGACTGGTTCTTTCCGATAATTTGCTTTTCACCTTCGTTTTCTGGGAGATGGTGGGGCTTTGCTCCTACCTGCTCATCGGATTCTGGTTCCATAAGCCCTCGGCCGCCAACGCCGCCAAGAAAGCCTTTATCGTCACCCGTATCGGCGACTTCGGTTTCCTGGCGGGGATTTTAATACTTTATTTTAACGCCCATACTTTTGATATCGCGCAGCTGCACAGTCTGGCGGTCAGCGGTCTGCTGGGCGGGTCGGCTTTAATGTGGGCATGTATCGGTCTGTTCGGCGGGGCTATCGGCAAGAGCGCTCAGTTCCCGCTCCACGTCTGGTTGCCGGACGCTATGGAAGGCCCCACCCCCGTCAGCGCCCTCATCCATTCGGCGACGATGGTCTGCGCTGGCGTCTTCCTGGTAGCACGCATGATGCCCCTCTTCGTCTCCTCCCCAGATGCCATCAGAATCGTCGCTACTATTGGCGGATTTACAGCTATCTTCGCCGCGACGATGGGCTTGGTGGCTAACGACATCAAGCGCGTGCTGGCTTACTCCACTATCAGCCAGATTGGCTACATGATGCTGGGGTTGGGAGCAGCGGGGACGGCTTTAGCTTCGCAAATCCACAGCGGGGGAATCATCTCAACTAACGAAGAAATTATTATTTTGGCTAAGGGTGCGGTGGCAGTAGGCATGTTCCACCTGTTCACCCATGCTTTCTTCAAAGCACTTCTTTTCATGGGCGCGGGCAGCGTCAACCACGCTACAGGCACCTTCGATATGCGGCAGATGGGCGGCTTACGCAAAACCATGCCCTGGACGTATGCTACGTTTCTTATCGGCTCGTTGAGTCTGGCGGGCATCTGGCCTCTAGCGGGATTCTGGAGCAAGGACGAGATACTCGCCACCGCATTTACGAGTCAGCCGGTGCTGTTCTGGCTGGCTTTGATAACCGTATTCCTGACGGCTTTTTATATGTTCCGCGCCATTTTTATGACCTTCCACGGGGAGTACCGCGGCGGCGATAAGGAAAGCGGTAAGGACTACCGTCATACCCACGAATCGCCGTGGGTGATGGTAGCGCCGCTGGTGTTTTTAGCTTTACTAGCGATTGGCGCCGGCTGGTGGAACGCTAGCGGCGGTTTCAGCTCCTTCATGGGAGGGGAATCGGAGGCGGGGAGCGGCATAGTGGCAATCTTCAGTATCTTTACCCATACGGTCAACGGTGTGCCGCTGCCGCTGATTTCCTTATTAGTTGCCCTGCTCGGTATCTTTTCAGCTTACGCGGTCTACCTTAAAAAATGGATTACGGCGGAGTCCATCGGCAAGTTATTTGGGCCGCTTTACAACGTCGTCCGTGATAAATACTATTTCGACGACCTTTATGAGAACGTCATCGTTAAGCTAGGACTGGTTAAAGGGCTTTTCACCGGCTTTAAGCTGTTCGACGAAAAAGGCGTGGACGGTATGGTCAACGGGACAGCGGATATCGTGGTGCGGGGCGGCAAAGCCGTTCGCCAGGCGCAGACAGGGCAGCTACAGCTTTACGCTTTATTCATCGGCATAGGAATTGCAGTTATCACGATATGTGTATTGATATGGGGGTAACAGGTATGTCATTCTGAGGGAACGCAGTGACCGAAGAATCTCTGGGTCGGGGTGGTTAAAAAAACCCCACCCCGCTCCGATATCCTTCGCGGAGTTAACCCTGAGCGAAGCGTGAGGGCTCAGGATGACAACAATAGGAAAAAGGAATAAAAACTCTTTTTGGAGATAATATAGTTGGACTTTAATTATTTATCAACCATACTTTTCCTGCCGGCGGCAGGAGCCATCGTCATCGCCATGATGAAGGGCAAAGACGAGAAGCTTTACAAGTGGCTGGCCGTCGTCTTTACGGCTATCCCGCTGGCGCTGGCGATATACCTGTTTGTCGCCTTCGACCGCTCCACCGGAGCGGCGACAATGCAATTCCAGGAAAACTACCTCTGGATTGCCCCGCTTAACTCTTATTATCACCTAGGCGTGGACGGGTTGAGTTTACCGCTAATGTTATTAACGACCTTTCTTGGATTTTTAGCGGTGCTGATATCATGGAAAGTGCACGAAAGGCCGCGCGAGTTCTTCGCCTGGCTGCTGTTGCTGGAAACGAGCATCATCGGCGTTTTCGTCTCCCTCGACCTGCTTTTGTTCTTCATCATGTGGGAAATCGAGGTTATCCCGATGTACTTCCTCATTTCTATCTGGGGCTCGGGGAGGAAGGGCTACTCCGCCACCAAGTACGTTATATATACCCTGTTCGGCAGCGCCCTGATGCTGGCGGGTATTTTAAGTCTTTATTTTACCACTGGCAGCTTGAGCATGATGGATATCGCCAATGGTGGATTGGGCATGGTGCAGACGGCGATGCCGGCGACGGCGATATTCTGGCTGCTGTTCATCGGGTTTGCCGTGAAGCTGCCGATGTTCCCCTTGCATACTTGGCTGCCAGACGCCCATACCGACGCCCCCACCGCCGTTAGCGTGATGTTGGCGGGTGTTTTAATCAAGATGGGCGGCTACGGGATGATTCGGCTTTGCGTGAGCATGTTCCCTTTACAGGCGCAGCAGTACGCCCAGATTCTTATTATACTGGCGCTCGTTGGTATTATTTACGGTGCGGCCGTCACTTTAGTGCAGAAAGATATCAAGCGACTTATTGCTTATAGCAGCATCAGCCACATGGGCTATGTTTTGCTGGGCATCTTCGCCTTAGGCGAGGTTAGCCTCACCGGCGCCGCTTTACAGATGTTCAGTCACGGCGTCGTTACCGGACTGCTCTTCGCCATGGCCGGGTTGGTTATCCATAATGTCGAGGTGCGTGATTTAAGTAAACTGGGCGGACTGGGACGGCAAGTGCCGATTATCATGGCGGTCTTCGTTATCGCCGGGCTGGCGTCTTTAGGGTTGCCCACCACCAGCGGCTTCGCCGCCGAGTTCCTTATCTTCCTGGGCAGCTACACCAGCGGCGTGGTGGCCCACCTTAACGTTTACACGATAGTTGCTATCATCGGCGTCGTTCTTACGGCCGGCTACATTCTCTGGATGCTGCAGCAAGCATTCCACGGACCCGTAAAGGCGAAGTTCAACGGCGTGAAAGACGCCAATAATCTGGAAAAAGTCTATATGTTTGTGATGGTGGCGGTGATTATGCTGGTGGGTATTTACCCGGCGATTTTAACGGATGTGTTTAATGCCGGGATTACGCCCATCGTAAAACTAATTGGCGGTTAATGGTTCGACCCTCCTGCGCTTAAGCTTCGGAGGGCAGGCAAGCTCATGATGAGCGAGAGATAAGAAGGGAAAAGGAGAACGGCACTTGAATCTGGCGTTGTTCAAACCGGAGATTGCTCTGGCGGCTACCGCCGTACTGGTAATACTGCTTGATCTGTTCATCAAGCAGAAGGCCGTGATGCGTTATTTAAGCCTGGCCGGACTGGTGGTTGCCGGGGTTTTTGCCGTGATGCTCTGGGGCAGCAATAGTCCTGCCCTATTTAATAACATGCTGGCGGCGGATAATTTTGCTGTTTTCTTCAAGCTGCTGTTCCTGGGAATCGCTTTCCTGGTTATCCTGGGTTCCGCCGACTACGAAAACAAGTTCGCCGGCTTTAAGAGTGAATACTACGCCCTGATTCTGCTTTCAACGCTGGGCATGATGCTCATGTCGTCCGCTACCGACCTTATTTCCATCTTTATTGCCCTGGAGCTAACGAGCGTCTCCCTCTACGTGCTGGTGAGCCTGCTCAAGGATAAAAAGTCCACCGAAGCGGCTTTAAAGTATCTGCTGCTGGGGGCTATCGCTTCCGCGGTATTGCTTTACGGCATGGCACTGGTCTTTGGCACTACCGGCCAGACCCAGCTGACGGCTATCGCGCAGTCCGTCATGGGGCTGGGGAATATATCAGTCTCTGGCAATCCGGCGTTTTACCTTGGCATCGTCCTGATGATTGCCGGCTTTGGATTTAAGATTGCCGCCGTGCCCTTCCAGATGTGGGTGCCGGACGTTTATGAGGGTGCGCCGACGACTATCACTGCTTACCTTTCCGTGGGGAGTAAAGCGGCAGGGTTCGCCGCCATTCTACGCGTCTTTTTCAGCGCCTTCGCCACGCCTTTCACGGTGAGCCACGACTGGGGTATCATCTTCGCCGTGTTGTCGGTAATAAGCATGATTGTCGGCAACGTGGCGGCCATCCCGCAGACCAATATCAAACGGATGCTGGGGTACTCCAGCATCGCCCAGGCTGGCTATCTCATGGTGGGGCTTGCTACCTTCGGACTAGCTATGTCATCGACGATGGTTGCCGAAAGCGGACTCCTCTTCTTCCTCGCCAGCTATGCCTTGACCAATTTGGGGACATTTATCGCGGTTATCGTCATTTCCAACAAAATCAACAGCGATAATATTGCGGACTACGCTGGCATGGGCAAGCGGTCGCCCCTACTGGCACTGGCTCTAACATTATGTCTGGTATCACTCATCGGCATACCGCCGGCGGCCGGCTTCATGGCTAAGTTCTATATCTTCAGTCTGGCGGTGCAGCACGGGCTACTCTGGCTCGTGATCATCGCCGCTATCAACAGCGTTATCTCTGCCTACTACTACCTGCGCGTGGTTAAGGTCATGTGGTTCAACCAACCCACTGCCGTGGGAAAAGTGCCATCATCTATCACCCCGAAAATCGCTCTGGTTATCTGCTGTCTCGGCGTCCTGCTATTGGGCATTATCCCCGGGCTGGTAATGAAGCTGGCGGAACTAGCCACGAGCATCTTTACGTTTTAGGGCAATAGTTAAAGAATAAAAAATACTCCGTAAACCGAAAGACTAATGCTGCCACAGCTCGGGAGAGTTCAGGATTAAATCATCCACGCCAACAGTCCCACCACTGCGTGTAAAGACGATCGTTACAGTGACTTCATCTGCCATTGTATATTTAGCCTTATATACCACGGTGGTCTTATCACTTTCTACTTTGACATCGGAAAGCACTAAAGATACATATGTACCAATTTTCTTGCTATAAAAATCCTTGAAACTTCCAAATAGCTCTTCTGAATTTCTTGCCGCCATGTCTTGGTCAAAATAAAGGCTATAACTCTGGTAATCCCCGGCACTTAACGCCTTTAACATTGCCTCGGTTATCGATTGGGCAAAAGCCGGTGCGGTAACTGTCGGCGTGGTTTCCGTGGGTTCAGATTTACCGCACCCGGGGAGTACGGCTATCAATAGCATCACGACAACAGCAGTAAATACTATATTACGCATTTTTCTACCTCATCTGTTCTTACGATAAATGTTTCTTTATAAAATTCTATCATAAAATATCCTTATAGTCACAAGTGAACACCGGACAATGAAAACGCCCCAGCTTTAAGACGCCGGGGCGTAAATTTTAGAGACGCTTAAAAAAATCCTATACTTTAATTACGCCGAACTTTTCCTCTAAAGCGGCTTTATCCCATATCTTGCCGGTCACGTCCTGGGGTTTGGAGCCAGCCAGCAACGCCGGGTATTTCTGCCAGATTATTGGCTCCTCGAAGTTGTTGGTATCATGACCTTCCATAAAGCCCATGACCACCTCGGTCTTGACGAAGTAGGGTCGGATACAGGTAATAGCGATGCCCTCTTCCCGCCGCACTTCCCGTGCCAAGCCCATGGTCAACCTCTCAACAGCGGCTTTGGTGACGCCGTAGGCGATGTTCATCCGGATTTCCTTGGCAAGTATCGATGATACGTTGATAATCATGCCGCTTTTCTTCTCTATCATGTGCGGCAGGACAACTTTAGAACAGAGATAAGTGCCATCCAGATTGACGGAGAGGATAAGACGCCATCGTTTATAAGTCATTTTATCGAAAGCGTCCTGGGAAGTAACGCCGGCATTGTTGACCAGTATATCTATTTTGCCGAACTTTTCCAGCGCCTTGTTGACGACGTTATTAACGTCTTCTTCGATGGTGATGTCGCCACCCATAGAGAGCGTTTTACGTCCCATCGCTTCGATTTCTCCGGCGGTTTCCGTCAGCTTGCCGTCGTCGGTAATGCGGTCGCAAATCACGAGGTCGGCGCCGGCTTCCGCCATGCCCAGGGAGATTGATTTGCCCAGTCCCTGCCTGGCGCCGGTGACCAGAGCCACTTTGCCTTGCAATGGAAGTGCCATTTTGGTGCCTCCTTTTCAATTAATACTAGTGTCATTCCAGCGTAGGCTGGAATGCATTTTTTATATTCTACTTTTTTTGTACTCCTTGATGGATTCTGGCCTTCGCCAGAATGACATATTCTGGATGGATTGTACCGTATTTCAGCCTCTACGTCAGCATACCGTAATCGAGCGGGAAGAGTCCAGCCGTCTGGTTCTTGGCAGCATCGGAAGCCAGGTAAAGGGCCAGCGCCGCCACGTCGTCCGGCTCGCCGAAGCGTCCGATAACCGTCTGTGCCAGCATACGGTCATTGACCCCCGGCATTTTCAGGAAGGGGTCGGACAGTCGGCTGTGCACCCAGGCGGGCGCGATGGAGTTGACGCGGATATTCCACTTGCCCCATTCCTTAGCCATGACGCGGGTCATGTGAATGATAGCCGCCTTGCTGATGCAGTAGAGGCCCAGCGTTTCCTCCGTTCGGATGCCCATATAGGAGGTGATATTAATAATGTTGCCGCCGCCCTGCTCTTTCATGATAGGGGCAATCTGCTTGCACAGGAAGAAGGGACCCTTAACATTAACGCTCATCACATTATCCCACTGCCATTCCTCGACATCCGTGAGGGGCACCATGAAGCTGGAGCCGGAGCTATTGACCACGATATCGATACGCCCGCACTCTTTCATGACAGCATCCACCAGCGCTTTAATCGTGTCCAGTTTGCCGAGGTGTCCGACTATCCCCAGGACTTTGCCTTTGGACTTGGCTTTGATTTCCCCGGCGACTTTATCCAGGTTTTCCTGCTTGCGGCTGCTGATGACGACGTCGGCGCCAGCCACAGAATAAGTCTCGGCGATAGCCTTACCGATATCCCCCGCCCCGCCTAGTATCAGAGCGACCTTACCTTTCAAAGAAAATTGAGATACGTCCATGCATTACTCCTTTTTTATATTTCCTTGCCTGTCATTGTGAGCGAAGCGAAGCAATCCGTTTCCCTTTTCCCCACCCCTGGATTCCCGCCTTCGCGGGAATGACGCTTTTTCCGAGAGGATTGCCGCGTCGTCCTTTCGCGGAAGGACTCCTCGCAATGACAATGTACTTTACTCCACTTTAATAATACAGGCGTCCGCCTGGGCTAAACCGCCGCAGATGGCGCCCATAGCATAGCCGCCGCCCCGCCGCCGCAGCTCGTACATCAGGTTCATCACAACCCTGGCGCCGCTGGCGGTGTTAGGGTGCCCGATGGCGATGGCGCTACCGTTGACATTCATCTTTTCACGTATCGCCTGATATTTATTCTTGTCCTTATCGACAGCAACCATCATTGATACCAGAGGTACACAGGCAAAGGCTTCATTGATTTCCATGATCGTCATATCGTTCATCGTCAGGTTGGCTTTTTTCAGAGCTTTCAGCATGGCATTGCCGGGACCTTCCGGCATGCGGCTGGCATTGAGAGCAATTGATACCGACGCTACCACAGTGCCCAGGACTTTCAGCCCCAGTTGCTGCGCCTTCCCGCGGGTCATCAGCAGGATAGCCGTAGCGCCGTCGTTGAGACCAGGGGCATTGCCGGCGGTTATCATGCGGGTATTGTAAATCGGTTTTAGCTTGGCCAGCCCCTCCATGGTCGTGCCGGGACGGTACTGCTCATCGATATCCAGGACCTTGGGATCGCCTTTCGGCTGCGCGATGGACATCGGCATCATCTCATCCTTGAATTTGCCGGCTTCCCAAGCCTTGCCATAGTTGGTGTGGCTGCGGGCCGACCACTCGTCCATGTCCTCCCGCGTGAACTTATATTCGAATGCCACGTTGTCGCTATCGACAGAGACAGGATTGAAATCTTTATAGCCCAGAGCTACCAGCGGGTCTTCCATTTTAACGTCCGTCAGGCGGTAGCCGTTGAACCTAAGATTCCTCACCACCAGGGGCGACTGCCCGAATGATGCAGCGCCGCCGGCGATGGCGACCTCGATTTCTCCGGCGGCCATTTCCATCGCCGCCAGCTTGACAGCGTGCATGGCGGAGACACAAGCCATATCGAAGGAGATGGAGACCGTCTCGTGGGGCAGCCCGGCCCTGATGAGCGATTGGCGGGCGGCGACAGGGGTGTACGGGTCGCGGCAGGCAGAGGTATCACCCACGCCCCAGAATACCTCCTGCACTACATCGGGCTTGACGCCCACCCTTTTTACAACTTCCCGCATCGGGATAGCGCCCAGCTCGTAATAGTCTATATTGGCAAGGGAACCGCCGAACCTGCCGAACGGCGTCCTTACCGCACCTACAATGACGACATCTTTATCACTTGCCATTTTTTAACCTTCCTTTTCTAACAACTTATATAAATATATATTACAACCTATTTCGGGGGATACTCGTAAAAGCCGCGCCCGGTCTTGCGGCCGAGTTTGCCGGCTTGCACCATATTCTTCAAGAGCGGGGCGGGCATAAGACGTTCTCCAAACTCTGCGTACATCGTCTCCAGTCCGTGCATTACCACATCAGCGCCGGCGAGGTCGCAGAGCTCCAACGGTCCCATCGGGTGGTTCAGACAGAGTTTAATGGCTTTATCCACCTCTGCCGGTTTGTTGCCGTCCATGACGCAGTAGAAAGCCTCGTTCATCAATGCATCCACCAGTCGCGAGACGATGAAACCGGCATGGTCGGTGGCTTCACAGGGCTCTTTGCCGATTTTCTTAACGAATTCTTTGGAAGCTTCGAGGACTTCAGCTTTAGTGTTCTTATGGGGTATAACTTCAACGCCCTTCATCACTGGCACCGGATTCATGAAGTGGATGCCGATGAATCTGGTGGGGTTTTTAATGACGGTGGCGATTTCGCTAATGGGTAAAGAAGAGGTATTGGTCGCCAGAATAGCGTCCGGCTTACAGATTTCATCCAGCTCGGTAAATAGTTTTTTCTTTACGTCTATGTCCTCGACAACACTTTCTATTACCAGGTCACAGTCACGGAAGTCCTTGACATCAGTAGTGCCCTTAATACGGCTAAGCGCAGCTTCCTTATCCTGCTGCGTAATCCTGGCCTTTTCCACTGACCTAGTCAGCGATGAGTTAATGGATGACAGGGCCTTGTTTAAATTCTCTGCATTTCTCGAAGAGCCCAATACCTGGTAACCTGATTGAGCACATACCTGAACAATACCTATGCCCATTGCTCCAGTCATGCCGGCTACACCGACCTTTTTAATTTCCATGGTGCTCCTTTCTTACTATCGATTGAGTCCTTTGCCTCGTAAAAATCTTCCACTTTTTTCCATCACTCCAGCAAAGTCAGAACTATGCTTTTATGACCTCTACATCAACCTCCTTTCAACTCCTCTACCCAACCACGGCAACTACACATGTTGACATTTTTATCTGTTTTTAAATACCACTTTCCGTTTCTCCAGGAATGCCTTCATGCCCTCTTTCTGGTCTTCCGTCGCAAAGCAGAGGGCGTCGCAGAGGGCTTCTATATCCAACCCGGAGTCAATATCGGTGTCGATGCCGGTATTAATTGCCAGCTTGGCCATGGCCAGCACCGGTCCGCTCTTGCCCGCCAGCTTGGCAGCCCACGACATCGCTTCTTCCATAAGTTTATCCGGCGGCACCACTTTATTCACCAGCCCCAGATTCAATGCGGTGGTGGCGTCAATCATGTCCCCGAGGAAAATCATCTCTTTGGCTTTAGCCACCCCGATGAGACGCGGCAGACGCTGGGTGCCGCTGGCGCCAGGAATCAGCCCCAGGTTAATCTCCGGCTGCCCGAACCGCGCCTTCTCCGAGCATATGCGCAGGTCGCAGCACATAGAAAGCTCACAGCCTCCCCCCAGAGCGTAACCGTTTATAGCGGCGATGGTCGGTTTGGAAAGTGAGTAGATGCGGTCGGACGCTTTGCGGATGGTCGCCATGAACTTTTGAGCAGCAATGGTATCCATGTTCTGCATCTCCACCACGTCCGAACCGGCGGCGAAGGCTTTTTCCCCGCTGCCGGTAAGAATCACCGCCCTCACCTCGTCGTCGTTTTCCATAGCTTCGAAAACGTCGTAAAGCTCGGTGTAAACGGCGCTGTTGAGGGCGTTTAAGGCTTCCGGGCGATTGAGGGTAACAATACCGATGCCGTCTTTTTTCTTGTAAAGCAAAGTTTTGTAGGTCACAGTCTTATCTCCTCTCTTTTCGATTGGATGGTTCGGATTGCGTACCTGTTTACATAAATAAAGGCGGTTGGAGTATAAACGAGAAGAAAAATACCTTTAATATTTTAAACTTTTTTACGTGTGAGTGTCAAGAAAAACGCCTCGCGTAAAACACTCAACCAAATTGACAATCCCGCCTATGTTCGTTAAACTTTGCTTGACTGTACCAAACTCCATCTTTTATAGAGGTTAAAATCATGCCGCAAATTGAGGAAATCGCGCAAAGTCTGACCGCAGAGTTTAAGAAGGGTAAAACGGACTATTTAGAAGCCCGCTTCGAGGAAAACCAGACCAGCTATATCATGTACCGCGGACAAGCACTGGACTCCATCGGACGCTCTACTGCCTCCGGCGGCAACGTGCGGGCTTTGGTTAAAGGGGGGTGGGGTTTTACCAGCTTTAACGACTTCGATAAGCTAAATGACCGCGTCTGGCTGGCTATCGAACAAGCGCAGTCCGCTGGCTCTGGCAAAAGTCTTTTAGCCCCCATCGACCCCGCCCAAGAAACCATTCCCAGCGGGGTGACACACAATCCGGTGACCATCCCACTGGCGGAGAAGAAGCGCCTGCTGGACGAATATAACGAAATCATCTGGAGCGTCCCGGAGGTTAAAACCTCGAATATCGGCTACTCGGATAGCCATAAAAAGGTCATCTTCCTGAACTCCGAAAGTAGCCTGATTTCCCAGGAGAGGGCGGATGTCTCCATCAGACTCCAGGCTATCGCGGCTAAAGACGGGGAGGTGCAGCAGGTGGGGTTAAGTCTGGGGAGCCGCGGCGAATTTAACGCTATCCGTAACCTCCACGACAAGGTCAAGGAGATGTCCCAAAACGCCGTGGCTTTGCTCTACGCGCCGCAGGTAAAAGGCGGTGAATATACGGTAGTCCTCGACCCCATATTGGCGGGTGTCTTCGTGCATGAGGCTTTCGGGCATCTATCGGAGTCCGACTTCGTTTACGAGAACGACCGCATGCGGGAGATTATGGTGCTCGGGAAGAAGTTCGGCGTCGACAATCTGAATATCGTAGATTCGGCGGCGGAGCCGGGACTGCGCGGCAGCTTTAAGTACGACGACGAGGGTACCCGGGCGACGAAAACCTATTTAATAAGAGAGGGCAAGCTCGCCGGCCGACTGCACTCACGGGAGACCGCCGCTAAAATGAACGAGAAACCTACCGGCAACGCGCGGGCGATTAACTACCGCTTCCCACCCATCGTGCGCATGACCAATACCTATATCGAGCCGGGCAAGATGTCCTTCGAAGAAATGATCGCCGACATCAAGGAAGGCATCTACGCCAAGAACTGGTACGGCGGGACGACCAGCATGGAGATGTTCACCTTCTCCGCCGGCGAGGCTTATATGATACGCAACGGTAAAATCGCCGAGGCTATCCGTCCTATTATGCTGACCGGTAATGTTTTCACCACGCTTAAAAATATCGACGCCATCGGCAACGACCTGGATATGAACCAAGGCGGCGGCTGCGGCAAGGGCGGGCAAATGCCCCTCCCCGTCTCCAACGGCAGCCCCCATATCCGCATCCGCCATTGCCTTATCGGAGGTAAATAATGGAAGCCATCCTCGCCCGGGCGCAAAAAGTCGCTAAAGAAGCTGAAGTATTTGAAGTTACCTCGGAAGAGACGCAGGTGCGGTTCGAGGCAAACCGACTCAAGCAGATGCAGACCAACCAGAGCACCACTCTCGCCCTGCGCATCATCAAAGACGGCAGGGTCGGCTATGCCACGACCACCGGCACTGGCGATGGGCAGCAGCTCGTTGAGGACGCTTTGGAAACTGCCGCCTTCGGCAGCGAAGCTAAATTCAAGTTGCCGGACGGTGCGAAGTATCCTAAGGTGGATATATTTGACCCTGCAGTACCGCAGGTCTCGATTAAGGAAATGGTGACACTGGGTGAGAAGATGGTCGACGCTGTTACCTCTCATACGGCCGGCATTTTGTGCGACGCTATGGTGACCCGCAGTGTGATGACCGTCCGCCTGCTTAACTCCCGCGGCGGCCAGGCGGTATATAAAAAGAGCTTTTTCTCGCTCGACCTGGAAGGCAATTTGATTAAAGGCACGGATATGCTCTTCGTGGGCGAGGGCGAATGCTCCTGCCACCCCCTGCCCAATCCGCAAAACGTTATCGATGTAGTGCTGAGACAGCTGGACCTGGCAAAACATAAGGCGAAGTCGCCCACTAAAGTATTACCGATTATTTTTACATCCAACGGCGTCGCCGGCGCTTTAATCCTGCCTCTGATATCCGCTTTTAACGGCAAGGTCGTTCTGGAAGGCGCCTCACCCCTAGCGGATAAAACAGGCAAAACAGTTTTCGATAAGAATTTCAGTCTTTATGACGACCCCATGGCAGCCTACCGTCCCGCCAGTCGCCCCTGCGACGATGAAGGCGTTGCCAGCCAGCGTACCCCGCTGGTCAGCAAGGGCATCGTCAATGGATTTCTCTACGACTTGCAGACCGCCGCATTAGCGAAGAAAAAGAGCACCGGCAACGGCAGCCGGAACCGCGGCAGTTTGCCCACCCCCGCCCCTAGTGCCCTGGTGATTACTCCTGGTAAGACCACCTTCGATGAGATGGTGGGAGATATAAAAGAGGGGCTGGTCATCGAGCAGCTGATGGGGGCGGAGCAGGGCAACATTTTAGGCGGGGACTTCAGCGGCAACGTCCTCCTCGGCTTTAAGATAGAGAACGGCAAAATCGTCGGGCGCGTTAAGGACACGATGGTCTCCGGCAACGTCTATAAAATCCTTAAAGATATCGCCGCCATCGGCAGCGAGACCAAATGGGTAAGCAGCTTCCTCCAGACCCCGCCCTTCTACTGCAAGGGGCTTTCGGTTTCGAGCAAGGGGTAAGCAAAATCTCCCTTTCTCCCTCCTTACGAAGGAGGGACAAGCCAATGGAGTAAAAAACGATTTTAAAAGAAGAGGTAAAAATCGTCTCCCTTCGTAAAGGGAGATGAGAGAAGGATTTTAAAATCCCCGCCCTTCTACTGCAAGGGGCTTAGCGTGTCGAGTAAAGGATAGAAAATCAATGACAAAGTGGCCAACATATAACGAACTACTTAATGTCTGTAATGATTACGTACAGAAAGAGCAAGGTGATACAAACTACGAGATACCGCTAACTTGGGTTCAACAACACTGGGATGATACACAACGGTTAGCTGGAGCAGTCCGCATTTTTGAGGAAACATGGAACAGAGCTTTTTATAATAGCGCCCGGGGCATTTTCGACATGACCCGTCTAACAAATAGCCTTGAAAAACTAAAACCTTACTTAAATACCCTAAAGTCACGAGAAATTGATAGTTTCGGACAACAAGATGAACAAATATTATCTGTACTCTGGAATGAGTTGTTTGAATCTCTTAGACCAAGGAATAAACCAGATAGACCTTTCATTGCAACTACCAAAGCATTGCATCTTCTCATTCCCACGTTCTTTGTTCCTCTTGATAACAAAATAGACAAACATTATAGCTGTAATATCGTACAACCACAAGGCTATATTAAATTCCAACATTTGATGGCCGAATTTGCTTCTTTTGTCTTAAATTCATATGTTACCTCGCAAGGTGGAGACATAAATAAAGCAAGATCTTCTATCTGTGGTGATCTTTATATACAAAAAACTGGAAGTAAATTTAAAAAATCTCTCGCCAAAATACTTGATGAATATAATTGGATGATATATTCTCAAAAAAAGGGCTAAGCCCCTTTTCCATAAATCTCCTCTCCCCTTGTGGGAGAGGTAAGGGTGAGGGGAAAAACGAGGAAAAATCTCCCTTATTCCCTCCTTTGTAAGGAGGGACAATAAACTTGAACAAAAACAAAATCATAACGGAGTAAAATGAAAAAGCTATTAATATCACTAACTTTAGTCGCCCTCATCGTCATGCCCGGTTGTGGACTTACCGGCTCACCGAATTACACCACACCCATAACAATCATTGTGACATCTACCACACCGTCCTACCCAACCACTAGTACCGCCCCAACAACCACCCCCGTTACTACTCCACCCTACTCGGATACTAATATTCCAACCTCTACACTACCGGCGGGGTTTTTCCTGGATAATCCCGTACCACTAGGACAATCAGCCGTTAATGCTGAAGGTATTCAGATAACCGTGGTTGATTTTGTCACCGGCGACGATGCATGGGAAATCATTAAAAACGCCAATTCTGTAAACGTGCCCCCCGACAAAGGTATGCAATATATCCTCATCACTATCAAGTTAAAAAACGTTTCCAGTCGTGAAGAACCCTACATGTTTTGGGGCACCTATTTTGACCTGGTCGGCGGCTCCGGCAAAGTATTCCATGCCTATGACATCAACATCATCTACCCAACTAAAGGAATATACCAGAAGCTAGAAGGAGAATTAAATCACGGCGATGAAGTCACCGGTTCCGTCCACTTCTATGTCCCCCAGAACGAAACCGGCTTGACTTTAGTCTGGAGCGACTACTACGGTTATAATAAACTATATTTTGCTATAAAATAATCAATAACCCAAGCTTTTTCTGTCATTCTGAAGGAGCGTTTATGGTGAGCTTGTCGAACCACAGCGACTGAAGAATCTCGGGGAGGGGCGATGAAAAACCCCTCACCACCCCGAGATCCTTCCCCTTCGCTATATTCAGGGTCAGGATGACGTAATAAAGAAGGACTTAGAAAATAAATTTATAACGGAGTACAATATTAAGTAACGGAGAGGGACAATACATAGGTAATTGTCATTCTGAGCGCAGCGAAGAATCTAGGGGAGGGGTAAACAATAAATATGCCCCGCCAGTACCGAGACCCTTCACGGAGTTTACCCTGAGCGAAGCGTGAGGGCTCAGGGTGACAGGCTATACAAGAGGTCAGCTAAAATGAGCGACATTATAAAAATAACCGCCCGACCCAAACTTAAAGCGTCCAATCTCTTGGCCGCCTGGCCAGGTATCGGCAACGTCGCCATGATTATCGCTAACTACCTTAGAGCCAAGCTCCCCTTTAAAGAGTTGGGTTACTTGGAACCAGCTTACTTCTTCGACCCCATCGGTGTGCTCGTGCGGGATGACGTTGTCGAGGAGCCTGACTTCCCCCAGAGCGACTTCTATTACTGGAAGAACACCGGCGGCGGTAACGACCTTATTCTGTTCCTCGGCGATGACCAGCCGGCTTCCAAGGGATATGAGCTGGCGCACTGTATCCTGGATGTCGGTGAGCGCTTTGGCGTCGAAAGTATTTATACCTGTGCCGCCGCTATCACGCGCATCCACCATACCGAGCCACCAAAAGTCTGGGGTGTGGCTACCAGCCATCTCTTAGCTACCAACTTAAAAACCTTTAACCTTGAGCATTCCAGCAACCTGCAAATCGCCGGCCTCAACGGACTGCTCCTGGGCGTTGCCAAGGAAAGAGAAAAGGACGGCATCTGCCTCCTGGGAGAGGTGCCGGTTTATGCCAGCCGCGTGCCCAATCCCATGGCTGCCCTGGCGGTGCTTAAGGTATTGACCGGTATGCTCGGCATCAAAATCGATACCACCGACCTGGCGAAAATGGCGGTGGAGGCGGGGGAAAGAATCAAGCAGGTGGCGGCCCAAGCAATGGAAGAATACATCGATTATTTTACCGAGCCTATCTGGGAACGCGGCGAAGAAGAGGATGACGAGGAACAAGCAGAAAATTAATTTACCACCAGGCTCTTTTTATACTATGAAATTATGGAAACGCGATAGCTCCGCTGGACTAAAACCCTTAAACGGCGCCATTATCACCGGCAATAAAGTCAAACTCCGCGAGAAAAAACTCTCGGACGTCCGCAAAGACTATCAATGGCAAGCCGACCCCGAGCTGGCTGAACTCGATGCCTCCCCCATCCTCGATATATCCTTCTCTATTTACCTGCTGGACTATTCATCCATGGTGCACCATAAAGACAATCATCGATACCCCCTGGCTATCGAAACCATCGATGGTAAACATATCGGCAACTGCACCTGCTATGATATCGACGCCAAGAAGAGTGAGGCGCAGCTAGGCATCATGATAGGGAATAAGGATTATTGGGATAAAGGCTACGGCGCCGATGCCATCAACACCCTCGTCGACTATATTTACAAAACATCGAGTTTGCATCGCCTCTACCTGAAGACGCTGGATTGGAACAAGCGGGCGCAGAAGTGCTTTAGCAAATGCGGGTTTACACCCTGTGGCAACCTAAAGCGCGAGGGCTTTAACTTTGTACTCATGGAGCTGACCAGAGAGAATTGGGAAAAGAGGCAGCAAATATCCTCTCTCCCCACCGTGGGAGAGAGCTAGAGTGAGGGGGCAACAACGGGTATTACACCCTCACCCACCCTCTCCCATAAAGGGAGAGGAGAGAGTTTTTGGATATTGTTTAGATTAATGCGGGGATAATTAGCTAATGAAAGCCGGTAAAACCACTTTTAAAAGACTCCAGAGAAAAGACCTGCCTTTGATGCACCGATGGCTGAATACACCGCATGTGAGCGAATGGTGGAATCTCGACGGCAATAATCATCCTTCTTTAGAGGAAGTCAGCCGGCATTTCTCGCCGCGTATTGAGGGCAAGGACCCGGTCGATGTTTACATGATAATTTATAACGATAAACCAATCGGCATGGTGCAGTCCTGCAAATTGGATGACTTCCCGATGGAAAAAGCCAATTTTGGCCTAGACCGGAGCTGCGTCGGCATCGATATCTTTATCGGTGAGGAAAGCTACGTTCATCACGGTCTGGGCAGCGGTATTATTAGAGAGTTTCTTAAAAACATCGTTTTTGAGAAGTATAACGTAGATTGCTGCATCGTCGACCCTTATGTGGAAAATGAAATAGCTATCAAAGCTTATAAAAAGGCAGGATTCAAGTATTTAAAGACCGTCTGGTACGAAAAAGACGGCAGGCGAGAACATCTTTTAAGCATCAATCGCGATGAACTGAAAGAGGAATCTGCAAAGTGAACCAAAATAAAACCGACTATCAGCCCATCGAATGGCTCGGCGACCGGGTCAAAATACTTGACCAGACACGGCTGCCCCAGGAAGAGGCCTACCTTGAGCTGGACGACTACCGCAGCGTAGTTACCGCCATTAAGGAGATGAAAATAAGGGGCGCGCCCGCTATTGGAATAGCCGGGGCTTATGGCGCTGCCCTGGGGGCATTAAAAATTAACGCTACGGGACGCGGCGAGTTTCTTAAGCAACTGCAAGGGGTTATCGATACTATTGCCGCCACCCGTCCTACCGCCCGCAACCTCTTCTTCGCTCTGGAACATATGAAAAAAGCAGCGGCAACCGGCAAGAACACAACAGAAATAAAAAAAACATTGGTTACCGAAGCTGTGAAAATCCACGAAGAGGAAGCCGATGCCACCCACCACCTTAGTCTCTTCGGAGCGGAGCTGCTTAAAGACGGCTGGACCGTCCTGACGCACTGCAATACCGGTCCCCTGGCGACATCCGGCCATGGCACCGCTCTTGGCGTCATCATCACGGCACAAAAGCAGGGCAAGAAAATTACAGTTCTCGCCGACGAGACACGCCCGCTCTTACAGGGGGCGCGGCTGACCGCCTGGGAACTGCAAAAAGCTGGTGTGCCAGTGACACTGATTACCGACTCCATGGCGGGGTATTTTATGCGGGGCGGAAAGGTCCACTGCGTTATCACCGGCGCTGACCGCATTGCTGCCAACGGGGATACCGCCAATAAAATCGGCACCTATACCCTGGCGGTGCTGGCTAAAGAAAACAACATCCCCTTCTATATCGCCGCACCCGTTTCCACCATCGATATCTCTATCAAGACTGGAGAGAAAATCCCTATCGAGGAGCGTGAGGCAGATGAAGTGACGCACTTCCAGGGTAAACGCATAGCTCCAGAAGGCATAAACGCCGCTAATCCCGCCTTCGATGTTACGCCACATGAGTATATTACCACCATCATCACCGATAAGGGGATAATAAAAGAACCGTATCTAGAGGGGATTAAAAAGCTAAATGAATAAGCCAAAGACATTGATTTTAACCGGAGCGCACCCGGACGACGAGTCCTTCGGCGTAGGTGGGACGCTGGCACAATATGCCGCCGCTGGCTACAGGGTCTATTACGTTTGCGGGACGCGCGGCGAGGTTGGCGAGGTTGCCCCGGAAATGCTTAAGGGCTACAACTCGATTGCCGACCTGCGCACACACGAGTTAGAGTGCGCGGCTAAGGTACTCGGGCTGACCGACGTTATTTACCTGGGTTACCGCGATTCCGGCATGGCCGGCACACCGGATAACAAGCACCCTAACGCACTGGCTGCCGCCCCGACTGAACAGGTAGCGGAGAGCATTGTGAAAATATTGCGTGAGCTTAAACCAGAGGTGGTGATAACCTCCGACCCCAACGGTGGGTACGGACATCCCGACCATATCGCCATTCATCAGGCTACCGTTATGGCTTTTGATGCATCAGGCGACCCGCAAAAATACCCCGGGGTTGGGCCGCCTTTCCAGCCGCAAAAGCTGTACTATCATGTCTTCCCCCACCGGTTTTTCAAGTTCATGGTGAGAATGTGGCAGCTCCTGGGGCGGGATGTGCATCATATGGGGCGGAATAAAGACATCGACTTTGCAGCTTTCGTGGAACCGGAATTCCCGGTACACTGCACGATATTACTCAAGAAAAAGTCCCTGGAAACACGCAATCAAGCCGCAGCTTGCCATGCCAGCCAACTGGGCGGCGGGGGCGGCAGGCGGGGAGGATTAATGGGGTTGGTGAACCGAATCTTCGGGCAGCGCGATTGCTACACACGCGTTTATCCGCTGGTGAAGGGACACGTTCACGAGCATGACCTGTTTAAAGGGGTAAAGTTATTTCCACCATAGTGAGTCTGTCAACCGCTCATGGTTCGACAAGCTCACCATGAACGCTTATTAAAGGAGCACATTATGAGTGAAAAGACGCTGGAAACCAGACTCAAGACAATGGAGTCGGAAATAAAAACTCTTAAGAAACAGATACAAACGCTCGAGGATATCGACGCTATCAAGCGACTTCAGTGCGCTTACGGCTACTACCTGGAGCACTGGATGGGCGATGAAATCATCGACTGCTTTTCTAACAATCCAGAGGTTTCCGGCACCTTCGTCGAGGGAACGTATAAAGGTCCGGAGGGCATCCGCAAGTACTTCGGGCGCATGAAAGAAGTGCCGCCGGAGTTCCTGCACATGGTGATGCAGGTATCGCCGGTGATAACGGTGGCTGAAGACGGCAAGACCGCGTACGGCAGGTGGTACGGCTACGGCTCGATTTTCTCCCGCGCTACCGTCCCCCTCGACCCAACGATGATGGCCGTCATTTACGAGATGGACTATATCAAGGAAAACGGCATCTGGAAAATCCTTAAGCTGCGTCTTTTAATGCACTACGCATATCCTACGAGGACACCACAACCGCCGCCTGACGGCAAGGAAGTCCCGAGACCGACCATGAAACTCAATCCGGACGAATGGGCGGAGTACGACACGCAGTATCCCTCCGGCTATATCTATCCCTTCCGCTTTAAGCATCCGGTGACTGGCAAACCAACTTCAGAAGCAAAGCGTAACGCCAAACTAAAGCTCAAGCCAAATCCATTCAAGAGTTGGGGATAAAGGAAAACACCAAGAAACAAGATACAATAACCAAATATAGGGCGGGGGGTAAAGGAGTATGCCAACGGCTTCTCCCTTTGAAAAAGGGAGATTGAGAGGGATTTTGAGAAAGACTTAAAGCTAGCTTATACTTTAGATACGATTACGTAATAGGAGGCGAACATGAGTTCAACATCGCCAGATTTATCAATATTCAAAAAATTTAATTTTAAGTTAAAACCCATCGGCATCAAGTTCCTCCTTTTTAAGCCGGACGGCATAAGGAAACTCAATAAAAAACTGGCTATTTGTGAAATGATGCGGGAAGCCCAAAGAGCCAAGCCTTTTTACGCCGCAATAGATAATTTTAACTGTGTAGCGCCGATACTCCTGGGCATGGCGGAGGGGGACCCGGTTTATGAAAGCGGCCATATCGGGCCAACGCTGGGTATATTTGAAGAAGCCCGCGCCAACCGCAGGCTTTATTATTACCTCACCAAGCTCGAGAAAAACAGCGTCAACTACGTGGCTTTCGCTTCTTTAGATAAGCTAACCTTCACGCCGGACGTATTAATCCTTTCCGCCGACCCCACCCAGCTGGAAATTATACTAAGGGCGATGTGCTACGCCACGGGCAAGATGTGGGAGAGCAAAGGAACGCCGGTGATAGCATGCGCCTGGCTAACCACCTACCCATACATAAGCGGCGAACTGAATTTTATCATCACCGATGTGTCCCACGGCATGAAAGCCAAGCAGGTATTCCCGCCAGGCACGATACTGATATCCATCCCCTTCGATAAGATTAACCCAATCATCGAAGGGCTGCAGAAGATAGAGTGGCTGCCGGCGCTTTACACCAAGGGACGAGAGTACCACGACCGCAAGTTTGAAGAGGTCGCGGCGTCACTGCATAAGAAGCTGGAAAAAGACGGGAAGTAGGGAACAATTTTTCAGGTGAACCTATCCCCCTACCCCCTTCCCTTTGGTGTTTTGAAGGGAAGGGGGTTTTGGTTTTTTTAGAGGGAGCTTCGCCCCCTCTTAGACACCCCCGTTGGGGGGAAGAGAGTTGCGGAAGACATAAAGCTGGCTTATACTTTAGATACGATCATAGGAGAGAAAACAGAGAAAATAATTAAATGTATAAAAAAAATGAGTTGTTCGAAACGCCACCAGCGCGCTTGAAAATATGGCGATATTTGGATTTTATCAAATTTTTTGATTTATTAGAACGCTCGAAACTTTTTTTTACAAGACTCGATAAATTGGAAGATCCTTTTGAAGGTGTAATATCAGAGAACGCATTGAAAGACTTTTTTACCAAACTCGGAGTAACACTAAATTCAGAGGAAATTAATAGTTTTAGAAAATATTATGTTAAAGATTCGAGAATATATACTGCAGTTAGTTGTTGGCACTTAAATACTATTGAATCTGATTCTATGTGGAAGTCATATATTAAAAACGGTGACGGTCTAGCAATACAATCTACAGTGAAACGTTTAGAGACTAGTCTAATAAAGAGCAAAAATGATATCTTTGTTAGCCGAATTATATATGAAAACAAAGAATTTCTTTCTTCGAAAAAAAAATTATCTTTATTATTTTCTTATCCTGCAATATTTAAGGGAAAAGAATATAAACATGATGAAGAATTAAGAGCTATTATTCAAAAAGAACCCTTCCTAAATCCAGATCATCGCTTAAGACCTTTAGATAAAAATGGAATCTATGTTGATGTTAAACTAAATGTGTTAATTGCCAAAATAATCCTAGCTCCTAAATGCGACAAATGGAAATCTAACCTAATCGAAAAAATGTGTAAAAAACATGGGCTCGATATAGAAATAGTCTCATCTAGTTTAGACAATAAACCCATATTTTAAGTAGGAGGTCACTCATGTCCCAACCACAGGCTAGAATCGGCGTTATCGGCGGCACGGGACTATACGATATCGAGGGGATAACCGAGGTTAAGGAAGTCTACCCTAATACTCCCTTCGGTAAGCCGTCGGACGCTATATTAGTTGGGAAATTGGGTGGTATAGGCGTCGCCTTTCTGCCACGGCATGGGAGAGGCCACCGCATCTCCCCTAGCGAGGTGCCGTCCCGCGCTAACATTTACGCTTTAAAGTCGCTCGGCGTAGAATTTATTATTTCGTCCAACTCCTGCGGGAGCTTTAAAGAGGAGCTTAAGCCGGGGCATTTGCTGATTCCCGACCAGATAATCGACCGCACGCGGGGTCGCGTCAGCACCTTTTTCATTGGGGGCATCGTCGCCCACATCCCGTTCGCCGACCCGTTTTGCCCGGTTTTGAGTGACATCATCTACCAGGCGGCTAAAGAAACGGGGGCGACTGTCCACGAGGGTGGGACGTTCGTTGCGATGGAGGGACCCGCTTTCTCCACCAGAGCAGAGAGCCACCTTTATAAATCATGGGGGGCAGACGTCATCGGCATGACCGTGCTGCCGGAAGCCAAGCTGGCAAGCGAGGCAGAAATCTGCTATGCTTCCATCGCCTGCGTCACCGACTATGACAGCTGGCATGAAACCCACGAAGCAGTCAACGTCGAAACTATATTAACGACGATGCGAAACAACATAAATTATGCGAAAAAGACTATCAAGCTGGCAGCGGGACGAGTGCCTGAAAAGCGAGAATGCGCCTGCGCTTCAGCTCTTCGTGGGGCGATAATTACCGACCCGGCAGCGATACCCGCCGCACAAAAGAAAAACCTCGACTTAATCATCGGGAAATACATAAAGTAAAAATGTCATTCTGAGGAACGAAGAATCCCGAAGGGATATTCAATCTATAATACTTCTCTCCCTCAATGGGAGAGATTAGAGTGAGGGGAAATGCCAGGATTTCACCCTCACCTTGCCTTCCTCTCCCATTGAGGGAGAGGTAAAGAGGAAAAAGGGAGTAAGGGAAAGATTTTTATGTCAAATACAGAGTTCAGCTGTTTACCTACTATCATCGGCAGCGTGCCCCATACCGACCCCCAAAAGGCATGTTCGCTGCTATTGCGTTTTTTAAAAGACATCCCCACCTGGCCGCAGTTGCCCAGAAAGACGTTTTTAGAAAACATGTACGTCCAGTACAGCGAAGGCTTCCCCGGTGTAGTGGTAGAAAATAACCGTATTTATATCGATACCGCCAAGGATTACACTAAAGCGCTGGAAACGCTCTATCAGGCCTATCTGGAAAACGATGCGACCAAATATGGTATGGGGCGGGACCATGTGGCGGGACTTTATGCCCTGTTGGAGCAGGACAAGCTATCCCCGAAGGCAGTCAAAGGATGTGTTACCGGGCCTTTATCCTGGGGCATGACCATTACCGATGAAAACAAGCGGTCGATACTCTACCATGAAATTCTCGGCGATGCCGTCCCCAAGTTTTTAAAGCTCAAGGCTAAATGGGAAGAAAATGAGCTAAAGAAAATCTCGAAGAACACTATCATCTTCGTCGACGAGCCTTATATGGCGTCCTACGGTTCGTCCATCGCCGCCGGCGCTTTCTCCAAACCGGAAAAAATCGTCGAGATGATTGATGAGGTTTTCGACGGCATCAGCGGACTCAAAGGGATACACTGCTGCGGCAACACTGACTGGTCAATACTGCTGAAAACGAAGATGGATATTCTCAACTTCGATGCTTACGCCTATGCACAGTCGCTAAGTCTCTATCCTGACGAAGTAAAAAAGTTCATCGGGCGGGGCGGCTGTATCGGGTGGGGCATTGTTCCCAACCAGATGGAGCCACTAAATAAAGAGTCCATGTCCAGTCTGAAAGACCGACTTGAAGAGGCGATGGCACCCTTCACCCGCAACGGACTATCTATAAAAGACATCGTCAAGCAAAGTCTGCTGTTGCCCTGCTGCGGTCTGAATGCTTTGACCGAAGAGGGTACAGAGCAGGCGCTCAAGCTGCTGACAGAGCTTTCCGCAGAGATGAGGAAAAAGTATCTCTAGGGATAAATCAAAAATCAAATCTCAAAAATCAAAAACACAACTCAAAAGTAAAAAAGGATACTAAATCCTCCTCTATCCTCCTTTACGAAAGGAGGACGAACGAGATAGCCGCAAATGAAAAGGGCGGGTTTATGATATCATCTCCCTTTAATAAAGGGAGATTGAGAAGGATTTTAATACCCCTCACCCCGAGATTCTTCACTACGTTCAGAATGACAATAGGAAAAGAGAAATCATGAAGGATTTTAAAGACAAGGTCGCGGTAATAACCGGCGGCGCCAGCGGCATCGGATGGGGGCTGGCAGAGCGGTGCGCTTCTGAAGGCATGAAAGTCGTCATCGCAGACATCGAAGAGCCCGCCTTGAAACAGGTGGAAAAAACTCTTAAAGCCAGCGGGGCTGATGTCCTGGCAGTACGCACCGATGTTTCAAAAATATCCGACGTGGAAACCCTGGCGCAAAAGACCATCGAAACTTTCGGAGGGGTACATCTACTTTTTAATAACGCCGGCGTGAATACGGATATTTCTATGCGCAAACCCGTGTGGGAAAACACACTCGCTGACTGGGAATGGATGATTGGCGTAAACTTATGGGGAGTCGTTCACGGCGTTAAAGTTTTTATGCCCACTATGATGCAGCAAAACACGGAATGCCACATCGTCAATACATCATCCATGGCTGGTCTGCTGGCGGAACCGCAATTGATTATTTACGCCGTGACTAAAGCTGGCATCATCGCCCTCTCCGAAGGGCTTTATCTTCAGCTTAAGCAAAGGAATTCTCCCATCGGCGTGAGCGTACTGTGTCCGGCGTTCGTCAGCTCGCGGATTTTTGAGGCAGAAAGGAATCGTCCGACTGACCTGAAGAATCCTCCCGAACCTCCAAAACCGCGTCAGCGGGCTGCCCTGGTCAGCCAATTTAATAAAGTTAGCCCCACTCTCTCTCCAGAACAATCCGCCAACATCGTCTTCAAGGCAATCAGGGAGGGCACTTTCTATATTTTCACCGACCCGCTGGTGCAGGAGCTTTTCCGGCAGCGGGCGGAAAATATCTTAAAGGGTCGTAACCCTGAACCGCCGCACGCCTGATGAAATAATAAAAATGGATTGTAATATCAAAGCTAACCAATCTAAATGTAATTGTACCTACGAGCCATGCCCCCGTAAAGGCAAGTGCTGTGAGTGCATCAGCTATCACCTGGAAAGTAAAGAGCTGCCGGCTTGTGTTTTCCCCGCGGAGATAGAGCGTACCTACGACCGCTCTTTTACCACATTTGCGGACTGGGTAAAGGGGAGTGGCGGGAAACGCTAATATAAGCTATAGTATAAACGATGAACAAGACGAAGAAAAACGCCTGGCACAAGCACCTGAAAGCTAAAAAAACGCTTAAAGAAAAAATGAAAGCACAGGCTAAGGCTGCTAAATAGCAAATCTCGCTATATTTCCCCACTGAAAACGCGGGTTAAACCGGCTGTGCAACATAACATTGCCACGTAACCCGCCGCTTTAATCCCCGTTATATCTACAGAAGAGGTGAGTCTATCAAATGGCGGAGCTGCCAGAGCTGATTCAAGCCCTGCTCGACCCTAAAGCTTATCCCGACCGCACGCCGAAGGTAGAGCTTATGCAAACGCAGATGTCCTATGTCTTGCTTGCCGGAGAATACGTTTATAAAATCAAGAAGCCGGTTTACCTGGGCTTCCTGGACTACACCACACTGGAAAAAAGACTCTACTATTGTAAAAAAGAGGTCGAGCTTAATAAGCGACTCTGCGCGGACGCCTATCTGGGCGTGGTGCCGATAACTAAAGAAAAAGACTTTGTTATGGGGGGCAAAGGGGAGGCTAAAGAGTACGCCGTCAAGATGCGGCGTCTGCCGCAGGATGCCATGATGGACACGCTACTCAAGCAAAATAAGGTCACTCCGGAGATGGTGAAAAAAGTGGCGGAAATACTCGTTGATTTCCATAAAAAAGCCGCCACTAATGAGGAAATCACCCGCCTGGGTGGCATCGAGGCCGTTATCCAGAACACCTCGGAAAACTTTGCGCAGACGGAAAAATACTTCGGCGTCATTATCGAGCCGGAGACCCTCCAAAGCATTAAGACCTATACCGAGAACTTTATTGGGGCCAATCGTGCCCTGTTTCTTAAGCGTATGGCGGAGGGTAAAGTGCGGGACGGCCACGGCGACCTGCACGCGGCGCATATCTGTTTTTATAAAGGCATCTGCATTTACGACTGCATCGAGTTTATCGACCGGATGAGGTATACCGACGTGGCGGCGGATATCGCTTTTCTGGCGATGGATTTGGACCACTATGAACGTCGGGACTTATCCGGCATCTTCATCGATGCGTACGTAAGCCGAAGCGGGGATAAGGAGCTACTAAAGCTGCTCAACTTTTACAAATGTTACCGGGCTTACGTGCGGGGGAAAATAGGATGCTTCCAGTACGACGATAAGTATATCTCCACCGATGAAAAGGAGAAAATCTTGGCTAACGCGCGGAGCTACTTTAAGCTTGCGGAGAGCTATATCGGGGGATAAGATGAAAAAAGTATTGCTAATAATATTTACATGTCTGTGTTTAGTCGCTACGGGCTGCGCGAGTATCGCTACGGCGCAACAAGCGGCTGGCGATAATCCTCAAAAATCGGATTTCAATTTTATCTTCAAATACGGCGTAAGCGGCGGAAATACCCTCGATACTTTCCACGGCACATACACCAGAGATATGATATTAGACCCGGCTATTACGATAGACATGGTTTTAACGGCGGCCGAGATGGACAGCATCTACCAGAAGATGCTAGAGATAGACTTTTTTAATTACCCCGATAAATTTTCCGTCGATGTAGCCGATAACGAAACAAAAATAGAGGTAACGCCCTATCCTACCTATTTTTTCAAAGTGGAATACAGCGGCAAAACTAAAGAGCTATTATGGCATGATAAATATGTTAACTCCGATGCACAAGCGAATAAACTGAAGGAGCTAATTAATTTAGTCAAGAGCATTATAGAATCAAAGGCGGAGTACCAGGCGCTGCCAGAGGCTAGCGGGGGATATTTATAGTCGGTGAAAACCTTTCATATCAGGCCGCTTAATGAAGGCGATAGAACCTGGGCGGCTGACCTGCTTAAGGAATGGTGGGCGGGACCCAAAGTTATATCGCGCGGCAAGGTGCACTATCCGGATAAATATCCTGGCTTTATCGCTTTAGTCGAGGGGAAACCGGCGGGTCTAGTGACTTATAATATCGCTGGTAAAGACTGCGAAATCGTTACCATGAACAGTCTCGTTGAAAAAATAGGCATCGGTTCCGCTCTTATCGACGCCGTGAAAAAAGCTGCTATCGCCGCGGGTTGCCATAGAGTATGGCTGATAACCACTAACGATAACACGGCAGCTTTAAGGTTCTACCAAAAGTATGGCTTAAAGCTGGTCACCGTGCACCGCAACGCCGTCGAGCAATCACGCCGACTGAAGGCGGATATACCCCTAACCGGCAATGACGGCATTGAAATCAGGGATGAGATTGAGCTGGAGATGATATTATAATCAAACGTCATTCTCGTGCTTGACACGAGAATCCAGACCACCACCCCCAACCGAGATTCTTCGCGGAGTTTACCCTGAGCGAAGTGTGAGGGCTCAGAATGACAGGGGCGAAAAGGAGTACAAGATGCGCGAACCTTTTAGAAAATTTATTAAAAATGAGCTAAAGAACGGCTTTTTGCTCATCGCCTGCGGTCTGCCCGGAACCTGGAAAACCGAGACCACTGAAGAGGTGCAGAAAATCAAGGGCGGCAAACTCTTGAGGACGGATATTATCCGACTGGAGGTGCTGAAAAACCAGGATATCTTCGATTCTAAGGTCGCCGGTGACATGAAGAAACGAACGCAGGTTTATGATGTAATGGTCGAGCAGGCGGACGCAGCTTTTAAAAGTGAAAGGGATGTCATCCTCGACGCCACTTTCGTAACCCAGTCCTTGAGACAGCAGGCCGCCGCCATCGCTGCGAAAAATGGGGTCCCGTTCGTGATTCTCCAGACGGACTGCCCGCAGGAGGTCTCTATCAAGCGGATACTGGCGCGCGATAAGGAAAATTACGTTTCCAACGCTTTAACCGAGGAAGCCTATCTGAACAACAAAAAGAAGTTCGAAGCTGTCGATTTAGACGCTTTGAAACAGCAGAATCCCGGCCTAAAACTAGTACATCTGGTCGTCGATACCGCCCTGGACCAGCCGGAGGACTGGTATATAACCAAGTACGAAAAGAAATGATGATATTGTATGCCTGTCATTCTGACCCTGAACGCAGTGAAGGGGAAGAATCTCGGGGCGGGGTAAGGCTTTCCTTTCCACTCCTCAGAATGACAGTGTGATAGTCTTCGGAGATATGTTTACCAGATGAAAATAGACTTGCATATTCATACCAGCACCGGCTCCGATGGGGCGATGACCATCGAAGAGGTGTTTGCCGAAGCGAAAAAACGGAATATCGAATTCATTTCCATTACCGACCATGATAACATCGAACACCAGGGGAGAGCTATCGCGCTGGCGGCGGCTAATAAAATCCGTTACATTACCGGCGTGGAGCTTAATGTAACCTTTGTTTTTAACAACAAGTCCTTCTCGCTCGATTTCCTGGGGTATGGGTACGACTACCGCAATCCTGCGTTCAAGGCGGCGCTGCGTGTCATCAAGGACCACCGGGAGAAAAGGGCGCGTCAGATTATCAATAACCTGAATAGCGAGTTCAAGCGAGAAAACCTGCCCCTCTTTACCGAAGAGGACCTGCATAAAATGCAGGAAGGCGTCGATGGTATATTAAGTCGGCCGCATATCGCGGACTACCTAATAAAAAAGAGGATTGTCGCCAGCCGGCAGGAGGCTTTCGACAAATACCTGGTGCGGTACGACGTGCCGAAATACCCGCTGACACTGGAGGAAGCGGCGGCGCTGGTAAGAGGAGCAGGCGGTAAAATCGCCCTCGCCCATCCTAACGACCCCAATGGGACATCGCTAATAAGTATTACGAAGGACTTGGGCGAACAAACAAAGATAGTCCGCGAGCAGATGCTTGGATGTATCGACGGGATAGAGTGCTGGCACTCACGGAGCGATAAAGCAACCACCGACCACTATATCGAGTTCAGCCGGAAGCATGACCTTTTGATGACCGGCGGTAGTGATTGCCACCAGAAGCCGATATTGATGGGGACAGTGGATATGGCGGGTTGGGCGGCGGATGGGTTCTAAAACTCCCTTTAAAATACCTCCCCATCTATGCTATCATTCACCCCATGGAACGTTATTCCGCTTATGATAATTTTGCCTGGCTTTATAATCGGGAATGGGGAGCCTTCGGGGAGAATATCTTCCCGGCGCTGAAGGACATCGCCAAGGAAAGTTTGCCGGAAAACGCTAAAGTACTAGACGTGTGCTGCGGCACCGGGCAGCTGGCAAAAGTGCTCACCGATAAAGGCTATAAGGTGACCGGTATCGACGGCTCCGCCAACCAGCTTAAATTCGCCCGGAAAAACGCTCCTAATGCCCGATTCATATTGGCGGACGCCCGTACCTTTAAGCTACCCCCTACATTTAATACGGCCTTTTCAACCTTTGATAGCCTTAACCACATAATGAAACTGGAAGAATTACAGGCGACATTTAAAAACGTTAATCAATGCCTTGTTAAAGGCGGGGTTTTTATTTTCGACATGACTACAAAAAGGCATTTCGAGACGCGAAACAAAGACTTTAAACAAATCAAAGAAACCCCAGAATATTTCTACGCGTTACAAGGGGATTACAACGAGGAAAATAAAATTGCCCAGATTCACTGCACAATATTCCAGCGTCAAGCCAAAGGCTGGCAACGCTCCGACGTGTCACTACAGCAGACTCATTATCCTAGTGTGGAAATAAAAAAGGCACTAAAAAAGGCTGGTTTTACCAATATCCGGGCATACTCGGCTAGCCCGGAGCGCGGACTGCAAAAACCAACGAAGAACTCACTAAGGTTATTTTATTACGCCCGGAAGGCTTAATTCAGATATTCTCACCCTGGTAAACGCCGTTATAGCCTTCCGATTCTCCAGTAAGCTCCATAAAGACAAGCTGCGTAATGCGGGCGTTTTGCTGTACGCGGAAACCCTTTGGATTATGCACCATCAATAAAGACTGGGAGCGACCCTCGTAGCCGGCGTCCCAGACCGCCGTGCCGACGCTAACGCCGCAGCGCAAGAGGGAGGAGCGGGGACGACCTAAAGCCATGATATTCTTTGGCAGGTGTACGATTTCGTTATAGGTGACCATATAGACACCAGCCACAAGGTTTAGAAATCCATCGTCATCGAATAAGAGTTGAGAAAGGTCAGAGAGGACTCTCTGACTGTTGGCTTGAGCTATCGTCCCCGCCGACTTCATTGCAGCGACATCGCGTAGTGTGAGGTCGAAGCCGTTAGCCTGCACTTGCTCATCCAGGTTCAGCCACTCCTCGATTAGCAGGGGACTGCTCTTAAGCAGGTAGCGGATATCATTACCGGAAAGAACTGACATAAAAAACCTTCCTTTAAGGACTCCTGTTTATCTTAGCAGTTCTGAATTTTTCTCACAACGCAAGAGACGGCCGCCTTATTTTCTTAAAGAAAAACCGGAATACTCAAAAGAACCGGAGCAAACTTTAATAATTTATAAACAGTCGACCGTTAAAATATTTAAAGAAGTATAAATACCCGGGAAATACCGGGGGGCCGGCCGGCCAGCATAAGAAAGAGAAAGAGGAGCAATCGAATTGATGAAAAAACACTTGATTTCCCTATTAGTCGCGCTGCTACTGGTCAGCATTATCGCGCTGGCGGGTTGCAGTTCAACCACCCAATCGAGCAGCACCACAGCTACCCAGGACTCCACAAGCACTAATATGAGTGGTGGACCGGGCGGTTCCGGCAATTTCACTCCGATGAACCCCGGCAGCGGCAACTTCAGTGACAATTTCACCGGCGGTCATCCTAGGGGCGGTCTCGGCGGACCGAGAGGCTCCGGGAACTTTACGCTTCCGAGTGATAATTTCAGCGGTACGCCGCCGAGCGGCACTCCCGATGTAACCTCGAGTTCAAATTAAAATACATCACCCCTCCTTGTATTTCTCTCCCCCTTCTCCCTCCAATCAAGAAGGGGAGAGCCTTTTTCCCGACATGATAGGACAACAGAATGTTATAAGAGGGGAAAAGATGGGGGATTACTTATTCCCGGTTTATATTTGTTTGCCCAGCCTCGCTTCCAGAGCGAGTCCTGCCGCTAAAGGCAGGTCAAGGCCACGGGTGACCGCCTGCTTGATAGAGCGTACCGCCGGCTGTGGGAAGGACATTATTTGCCGCGCTAGTTTCTCTGCGGCGGGGAGAAGGTCGGGGCGGGGCAGAATACGGTTGACCAGCTTGAGTTTTAGCGCTTCTTTAGCGTCTATCCAACGACCGCTCATGAGAATTTCCAGTGCGGCGGCGCTGCCGATGGTGCGGGCCAAGGTCTGGCTGCCGCCAGCCGCTGGAATGATGCCCAGTCCCGGCTCGGGGAGACCGAAACGGGCTTCATCGGAGGCGAGGCGGATATCGCAGCATAGCGACATCTCAATGCCGGAGCCCAGTACATAACCATGCAGGGCGGCGATGACCGGCTGTTCCACGCTTAAGAACCGACCCCACACATCCCGCTCGAAACGCGCCCGGCGGGCGAAGACGGGGGGAGGGGCAGTTAAAAACTCCGTAAGGTCGGCGCCGGCGCAGAAGGCTTTTTCCCCCGCGCCTTTTAAAATAACAACCTTAATCTCCGTGTCTCCTTTGATGGCGCCGAGCACTTCATAAAGCTCATCGCGCATTTTAATGTTATAGGCGTTCAGGGCCTTGGGGCGGTTAAGCGTAATATAGGCGATGCCGTCCCGCTTTTCGTAGATAATGACTTCAAAGTCGCTCATTTTGTTATCGCTAAATGACCCCTAAATCAGCCTGTTATCAAGCGTTTAATACAATTCCTCTCCCTCGATGGGAGAGGTAAGGTGAGGGTGTGACCATCGTATTCCCCCTCACTCAATCTCTCCCACCAGGGGAGAGAAGACCTTTTTAGAATCAATGGGTAACTCTAGGAAATTGGGAAAAGGCACTGTTTTACTTCCCCTTATATTGCGGCTTTCTCTTTTCCAGGAAAGACTTGATGCCTTCCGTGCGGTCGGAGGTGGTGTGCAGGAGAAAATAGAGGTCGGCTTCCAGCCTTAAGCCCTGCTCCAGCGTCATATCCAGTCCCTTATTGACCGCCTCCTTGAGATACCTTAGAGCGATAGGTCCTTTGGTGGCGATGGTCTTCGTCAGCTTTGCCACCTCCCCTGCTAAAGCGTCCGCCGGGACGACTTTACTGACCAATCCAATCTCAAGAGCCTCGGCGGCGGTGATGGTTGCGGCGGTCAGCAGCAGCTCTAAAGCCTTGCCGCGCCTAATGATGCGGGGCAAACGCTGCGTGCCGCCGTCGGTAGGAATGCGCCCTTCTGTCACCTGCGGCAGAGAAAAATTAGCTTTATCCGAGGCGATGCGGATGTCACAGCTTAAGGCTATTTCCAGTCCTATTCCTAAAGCGTCCCCGTTAATGGCAGCGATAACCGGCTGTTCGATGGCGACGATAGCCGCGGCGGGACGGTAAGCCTCCGCTATATCCTCCCCTCCGCCCTTACAAAATGCATCGCCGGAGCCGGTCAGAGTAACAACATAGATATCGTCATCTCCCCTGATTTGCTCGCAGACTTCCGCCAGTTCCTGCGCCATCTCCTGATTTATCACCGGGAGTTGCAACGTTATATTAGCGATATGAGCTTTTTTAGAGAAAACAACGGTTTTGTTCGACATATTCTTTCTCCGATCAGGGAGCAGTCAAAATTAATCTTAAACCGACCTTTATAGCAGCGTCAAGCGGAGTATCGCTGCGTTATTACCGCTGTTATATTGTATAATAGGAGCATTAGGTATTTCTCTGACACAAGGAGTGTAAATGGCTAGAGGGTACATCGGGAAACTTCTCTTCGTGAATCTTACTGCCGGAACGATAAAAGAGGAAACGCCCGAAGAAAAGCTTTACCGTGATTTTATCGGGGGCTATGGGATAGGCGCCCGGATTCTATATAGTCGGCAAAGGGGCGGCGTAAACCCCCTGGGACCGGAAAATATACTAGGCATTATTACTGGACCACTCACCGGCACGCCGACTCCATTCGGGTGCCGCTACGTAGTGGTGGGTAAATCACCGCTGACAGGGGTATGGGGAGACGCTAACTGCGGGGCGGATTTCGGTCCTCATCTAAAATTCGCCGGCTACGACGGGGTGTTTTTCAGCGGCATCGCCCCCAAGCCGGTATATCTCTTCATCGATAACGGCAAAGCCGAGCTAAAGGACGCCAGCCATCTATGGGGTAAGAGCACCTACGAGACCGAGGACGCTTTACAATCCGTCCACGATAGGACGGCTAAAGTAATGAGTATCGGCCCGGCGGGAGAAAAACTCTCCCTCATCTCCTGCATCATCACACACAAGGGGTCGGCGGCGGCTAGGTCGGGGCTAGGGGCGGTGATGGGCTCGAAAAAGCTCAAGGCGGTGGTGGTAAAAGGGGAGGGAAAGGTTCACATCGCCGAACCTGAAGCCACTGACGCATTAAGAAAAGAATATCTCCCCAAAATTATGGCAAGTCCCGCCCGCAATGGACTGCACAGTTTCGGCACCTGCTCTCATACCGACGGCTCGGCGCACAGCGGCGATACGCCGGTGAAAAACTGGGGAGGTGTGGGTGTAGTAGAGCTCCCCGACGTAAGTGGCTTGCGCAAGGAGCTTATCAATGCCAATGTGGTGAACCGGAACGGTTGCTGGCGCTGTCCGGTCGCCTGCCGGGGCAATATGAAGGAAGGACCAGGCGAATATAAATATCCCGCTGGCGTCAAACGACCGGAGTACGAAACTGCCGCTGCCTTCGGCGCGATGTGCCTCAACACCAATGCCGAAGCCATCGCTATGGCGAACCACCTGTGTAACTACTACGGCACAGATACCATCTCCACCGGCACCATCATCGCTTTTGCGATGGAGTGCTACGAGCACGATATCATCACGAAAAAAGACACCGATGGCATCGATTTAAAATGGGGCAACCATCAAGCAATGGTCGCTATGACCGAAAAACTGGTGAAGCGCGAAGGCTTCGGGGACGTTTTAGCGGACGGGGTAAAAAGGGCGGCGGAGAGAATCGGTAAAGGCGCCGATGCTTTCGCGGTGCATATCGGCGGGCAGGAGCTGGGACTGCACGACCCGAAATTCGATTTCCCGGGTTTCGCCGGCACGCCGACATCCGCCAAATATGTGATGGACGCCGCGCCGGGGAAGCATGTGGGAGGGTTCGGACCCACCCATTTCCCCTGGCTGGTGATTAACGCTGCCGGTTTATGCCTGCACGTCAACACCATGTTCAACGGCCTTAAATACGCCACGGACTTCCTGAAAGTCGTCACCGGATGGGGCAGGTCGGAGGAGGAGATACTTAAGTGCGGTGCGCGTATCGGCGCGATGCGGCATGTTTTCACCCTGCGCGAGGGCGATAATCCATTAAACCGCAAGGTGCACGGAAGAATCATCGGCAAGCCGCCGCAAACGGAGGGTCCGCTGGCAGGCGTGACGGCCGACCTCGAAGGGCAGGTGGACCAAGCACTTACAGGGCTGGATTGGGATAAAGTTACCGCCAAGCCGAGCCGTAAAAAGCTGCTGGAATTGGGATTGGACGACGTGGCGGCGGAACTTTGGCCACAATAGAGAACTTAGGCAAGTTTATCCAGAAGATCCGTCATACGATTGCTTAGCTTGCCGGTGAGCCCCACCAGTGTTTTCTGCTCGTCGGCATTCAGGCGGTCCATCACCTGCTTTGCCCGCATTTCGCCCTTGTGCTGGTTCTTTTTAACGTATTCCAATCCCGCCGCGGTTACCCGGATAACCGTCACCCGGCGGTCCTGACTGGAAAAATCCCGGACGATGAAGCCTTCTTTTTCCAGATTGTCCATTATCTTGGTCACGCTGTGCTTGGAGCGGAACATCGCCTCCGCCAGCTGTGTAGGAGTCAAACTCCCGCCGGAGCGCACCAGGTGATACATGGCGATGATATGCAGTGGGCTGATATCGTCCTTTTTCATGGTAATTTCCAGGTATCGCATGATAGTATCGGCAAAGGTGACGCACAGCCAGAAATTCAACTCGCCTATTTGCTCGGCTACTTTTTTGAATTCATCAGGACTAGGCTCTTTGGTACTTGTATTTTTCTTTTCCGGCATAGCTCTCCGTGCCTTTAACCCGTAATAAAACTGATTTTACCACAAAGATTACGTGGATACTACTATTTAATGTTTTGACTATTTTCCAGCTTCTTTTAATAAACGTTCGATGATGCCCAGCTGCCGGAAAAAGGTGAAGGTATCCGCAACATCCCAGTGCTCGGCGATTTTGCCGTCCTGCACACGGAAGATATCTACTACGTTATAATCCAGGCTGTTGCCGGTTGCCTTTTTCCCCAGCCACTCCCCGCCCGTATGCGTCCCCGTGGTAGCGCTATAAGCCATAACGATATCATCTTCCGCCACCATTTTCTTGAGGGTATATCTAAAGTCCGGAATCGCTTTAAAAATAACGTCAAAGAACTCAATAAAACCGGCTTTGCCCTGCGGGCAGTCCGGGTTATGCTGGATATAGTCGTCCCGCATATAGCTATCCAGCTTGGTCATATCGTGATGAATAAAAACATCGTTATAGAACCTGGCTACTACATCCTTATTTCTATGGCTGCTATCCGCCATTTTTACCTCCATGTTTCTTTTCGCGAATTTGCCGGGGCTACATGGTAGTCATGCCGCCATCGATGGCGAGACATTGCCCGGTAACGAAGGAGGCGGCATCCGAACAAAAATAAATGACGGCTTCCGCCATGTCCTCTGGATGAGCGACGCGTTTAAGGGGAATCATATTAGGCGCATCGTTGCCCATTTCCGGCGTCGTGCTGTTAAGATACTCAAAGAGGAGGGTATTATCGGTAGGACCGGGCATGATGGTATTGACCCTCACGTTAAAGGCGGCGCCTTCCAGCGCGGCGGACTTGGTTAAACCGTTAAGGCCAGCTTTGCTGGCAGTGTAGGCGCAGAAGCCGGGAACTGCATTCAGAGCGCCTATCGATGAAGTATTTACGATAGCGCCGTACTTCTGCTTGAACATTTGCCGCATCTCATACTTCAAGCAGAGGAAAACACCTTTTAGGTTAATATCCAGGGTGCGGTCCCAGATATCTTCCGGGCAGTCAACGATATTGACGAGGGGTACACGCTTGCCATCGGGCCCGATGCCGGCATTATTGAAGGCGTAGTCCAGCCGTCCATAAAGGCTGACGCATTTAGCCACCATCGCCTCCACATCGGACGCTTTAGAAACATCACACTTCACGAAAGCGGCTTCGCCGCCCGCGTCCTTAATTAGTTTTACCGTCTCCTCCCCACCCTTGATATTAGAGTCGGTGGACACGATTACTTTAGCGCCCTCGCGAGCAAAAACCTGTGCCGTCACCTTGCCGATTCCGGAAGCGCTACCGGTTACCAGGGCTACCCTGCCATCGAATTTCTTAGCCATGTTTAATCTCCTTTTCCATACATTAAGCTAACGAACTTTTTATATGAGTTATATAAAAATTAAGGCAATTACCAACTATTTTAGTATATAATAGCACGAAAGGGTTAAAAAACCGAACGGAGGTCAAGGATGTTATTGGAAAACAGAGTGGCCATCGTGACGGGCGGCACGAAGGGGATGGGTTGGGCTATCGCCCGTAAATTTGCCGAGGAAGGCTGCGATGTCGTTGTTACGAGCCGCCATCTCGAAGAAGCACAAAAAGTGGCTAAAGAAATTGAAAAGCTGGGGCGCCAAGCCCTGGGAATTAAAGCCGATATATCCCAAAGCGCCGAGGTGAACGACATGGTGGCGCAGACGATAAAGAAATTCAAGAAAATAGACATTTTAGTGAATAACGCGGGTGGGGTGGACGTGAAAGGCGGCGACACCACCGACGCCACGGAAGCAGACTGGGACCACATTCTGGATGTGAACCTCAAGGGGTGTTTTTTATGCTGCATGGCGGTAGTACCCTATATGAAAAAACAAAAATACGGTAAAATCATCAACCTATCGTCGATGGGGGCAGTGCATCCCGCCGTATCCGTCCTGCACTATCATGCGGCGAAAGCCGGCGTGCTGGGATTGACGATAAATCTGGCTTTCGAGTTGGCGCCGCATAACATCTACTGCAATGCCATCGTGCCGGGGCCGATTGAGACGCCGTTCTGGGACTCTTTACAGCCGCCGGGACCGGCAAGAGATAAATTCTTCGCGGCATTATGCAAAAAAGAGGTGCCGCTGGGGAGGATGGGCAAACCGGAGGACATCGCCGGACCGGCTTTATTCCTGGCGTCCAGCCTTTCCGATTACGTCACCGGGCAGATTATCTACGCCGCCGGAGGGCAGCCTTTAAACGCGCAGGCAGCCACCTTCCTTTCGGCGCCGAAGGAATAACCATAAGCTGCGGAGGACATGATGAAGAAATTAAAAATCAGCAACAAGCGTATCGACGACGATTTGCTGATGAAAAAGCGACGGGAGGAGCTGGATAAATGGCCCACCGGCAAGGAAGTGGATTTCGATGAAGCTGTGGCTTACCAGAAGAGCCTGCCGGATAGCAAAATCTGGTGGAAGGTAATGGTCAAGCTGCGCGAAGAAGGCAGGATGAGCGTCTTCCCCCGCGCCGGCACCCCCATCCTCGAAAAAATGATCGAGCTTTGCCAGGGCCTGCGCGAAACAGGCGTCGTCCTCATCCCCGTGACTACAGACAGCTATACGCGACTGGGGCAATTTGAGAAGGTGCAGGGGATTTTATATGAATGCAACCGTACCGGCAAGGCTTTATTGAATGGCTATCCGATAATCAACCAGGGGGTGAAAAACACGCGCAAGCTGGTGGAAAGCGTGGACGCCGCATTCAGTCCGCGGGGCATCAGCAGTGAAATCGCCATCGCCTCCGGTCTGACGACCTACGAGTGCGGACTGGAGTTCATCACCTGGGGCGCTTACTCCAAGAAAATGACGATTCGAGAGCTGGTTGAAAAATGGCAGAACGGCACCCGCGTCGCCGGCTGGTACGCCGATAGGGGCGTGATACTCTGCACCGACCTGCACGGCTGGCTACCCGGCGCGCCCTACCCATTAAGCGTGAACATCGCCACGCTGATTCTCCAGGCGCTTACGGCGGCAGAGCAGGGGCAGAAGGCGCTCTACCCGCTGGTACACTGCATGGGTAACATGGCACAGGATATGGCATGGATAAAACTAGCGCCGCAACTCATCAGGGAATACCTGGATAAGTTCGGGTATAAAGACACAATTATAACCGGCTGCTGTCCCGCCCAGACCCCCCTCTTCCCGGTAGCGATGGATATGGGCGGGGCTTTCGCTTACCTCAACTATATCGCTATGGTGGGGGCGCTTTCTAAATGCAACGCCACCGACCTAAGGAGTATCGACGAGGGGGCGGGCGTACCTACTAAAGACGTAAACGCCGTAAGCTATCGCTCCGCCAAGTGGATTTTTGATGTGGTTAGAGAGCAGCAGATTGACTTTCAAATCAAAGAGGTTGAAATAGAAGAAAAGATAACGGAAATGGAGGTGCGGGCAATACTGGATAGAATCCTCGACCTCGGTGACGGCGATATCATCGACGGCACCATTAAAGCCGTCGAATCCGGCGTACTTGATTCGCCGTGGAGTCCCAACATCACTGTTAAAGATAAAGTGCTGGGGGTGAGGGACGCTCATGGCGCCTGCCGTTATCTGGAGTTCGGCAACCTGCCCTTCTCTAAACAACTCAAAGAGTTCCACCGCGGGAAAATAGCAAAAAGAGAAAAGCTGGAGGGGAAAAAGGCAGACTATCATACCGCCGTCCGCGACCTCTGGAGCTTCAGCAAAGGGAAAATCGTGGGCATACCGCCCTATGATAAGTAAGCAAAATCCCCCTCTTGTCCCCCTTTTGCAAAGGGGGAGACATGTTAAGGGGTGTAAGTAATCACTTCTCCCTTTATAAAAGGGCCTGCCCTGAGCCTGCCGAAAGGGAGATTGAGAGGGATTTTAAGGAGTCGTTATGGAAAGAGTACCGACAGTCATCACAGGAACCGTAGGCATGGATGCCCACGTTATCGGCACCAAGGTCTTGTCCCGCGCGTTAAGAGAGGCAGGTTTTAAAGTAGTGGAACTGGGAATACAGGTAACGCCGGAGGAGTTTATCAGCGTGGCGCAGGAAACCAAAGCGGACGCTATCCTGATGAGCTCGCTCTATGGCATGGCGGAGCTGGATTTAAAGGACTTTAATAAAAAAAGGATGGAGGCGGGGCTGCAAGATATTTTACTTTACATCGGCGGGAATTTGGTCATCGGCAGGTACGACCCCAAGGAAATCGAACCGAAGTTTAAAGCGCTGGGGTTCGATAGGGTTTACCCGCCGGGGATAGAGCCGGAAATCGGTATAGAAGACCTTAAAAAAGATTTAACAGCTAGGGGCAAAATGTAATTTAAGTTAATGTGTCATTGCGAGGAGCGAAGCGACGTGGCAATCTCCTTGATATATTTTATTCCGATGATAGGGATTGCCACGCCTCCCGACTTCGGTCGGGATGGCTCGCAATGACAAAATGGTGACCGATGGACGATATCAGGCTACTAATCGATTTCGGAAGCACGTTCACCAAAGTTGTTGCCGTCGACCTTGATAAAATCGAGGTAATGGCGGCAGCGCGCTTGCCTTCCACCGTGGAAACGGATATCATCATTGGGCTAGAAGCCGCCCTAAAAGAAATTGCTACTAAAACTGGTATCGTCCATCCGGAGAAGCTAAAAGCGCTGGCATGCAGTAGCGCTGCCGGCGGTCTGCGCATGGTCTGCATCGGTTTCGTGCCGGAGTTAACCAGCCAAGCCGCTAAACACGCCGCGCTGGGGGCGGGGGCTAAAGTGGTGGGGCTTTACTCTTATAAGCTAACGACCCGGGAAATCGCAGAGATAGAGAAAATTTCTCCTGATATTTTATTACTCTCCGGCGGGACGGACGGCGGCGATGAGGCAGTCATTATCCATAACGCCAATATGTTAGCCAAGACCGACCGCAAAATCGACAATATCATCGTCGCCGGCAATAAAACAACTTATGACGAAGTACAAGCGATTTTCAAAAATAGCGGCAAGCGTATCATCTTTACGAAGAACGTCATGCCGGAAATCGGCGTGCTGGATACCGCGCCGTGCAATAAAGAGATAAGGGATATATTCTTGAATAATATTATTAAAGCTAAAGGCATTTCTAAAGCGCAGTCGATTGTGGGTAAGGTGATTATGCCTACCCCATCGGCGGTGCTGGAAGCCGCTAAGCTCCTCGCCGAAGGCTATGAGGGGGAGGAGGGGTATGGCGAGCTGATGGTCATCGATCCCGGCGGCGCGACTACTGACGTCCACTCTATCGCCCAAGGTATCCCGACTGTAAGCGGCATTGCCATGGTCAATACCCTGCCGGAACCTTATGTGAAAAGGACGGTGGAAGGCAACCTCGGGCTGAAATACAACATAGATAGTCTAAGCGAGTTCACCCGCGGCAGAAAACTCCCGCCGCACTTTGCGGAAATCTGCCGGTCATTCCACGAAGGGCAACTGCCGCAAAGTCTGGAGGAAATAGAATGCCATCGGCTGTTATCCCGTGTGGCGGTCGAGGTAGCCGTTACACAGCATGTAGGGAGGCTAGAGAAAATTTACGGTCCCACCGGAGAAATGCTGCTCCAGCACGGCAAGGATTTGACCGGCGTTAAGTCCATTATCGGTACGGGCGGACCCATCATTTTTTCCGCCAGCCCGCGAGAAATTATGGAAGGCGCTTTATACCAGAAAGAAAACCCACTGGTGCTTAAGCCTAAAAACCCGACGCTCTATCTCGACGAACAGTATATCCTTTACGCTATAGGGCTGCTCTCCCAGGCAGAACCGGAAAAAGCTTTATTACTTGCGAAAAAGTACCTCAAGCAAATATAGTTATTAAGAATTGTCATTCCAGCGAAGGCTGGAATCCAGGGGAGGGGAAAAGGATTGGATTCTGGCCCTCGGGCTGAACTCGGGCTGAAGCCTACGCGAGAATGACGGGTGAAAAAAGAAGGAAAATGCTAAACCATCTCCGCGCCTTAGACCTGACCGACGATAAAGGCTTCCTCTGCGGGAAGATACTCGCCGACCTGGGCGTCAACGTGATTAAAATAGAAAAGCCGGGCGGCGACCCCTCCCGCCGTATCGGGGGGTTCTGGGGCGGCAAGCCCGACCCCCAGAAAAGCCTTTACTGGTTTGCCTATAACTCTAACAAAAAAGGCATTACCCTCGACATAGAAAAACCCAAAGGACGCGAGATATTTAAAAAGCTGGTCAAGTCCGCCGACTTCGTTATCGAGTCGTTCCCGCCAGGGTACCTAGAAAAGCTGGGCATTAGCTACGAAGATTTTAGCCAGAGCAACAAAAAGCTAATCTGGGCATCCATCACGCCCTTCGGGACGGAAGAGCCATACCGCGACTACAAGGACTCGGATATCGTGGTCATGGGCATGAGTGGTACGCTCTACCAGACCGGCGAGTCCGATGGTCCCCCCGTTCATATCAGCCTGCCGCAAGCCTGCCTGCACGCCGGCGCGGACGCTGCGGTGGGGTGCATGGTGGCTTACTATCACCGGGAAGAAACTGGCGAGGGACAGCATGTCGACGTTTCGATGCAGCAGAGCGCCGCCTGGTTCCAGGCAAATGCCGTGGCAACTTACGAGCTTAACGGCTCGATATTTAAGCGCGCGGGGTCGTTCCGTATGGGGATGAGTACCCAGGTGGCACAGCGGCAGGTGTGGCAATGCCAAGACGGCTATGTTTTCTTTAACGTCATCGGCGGGCGGACGGGGGCGAAAACCTTAAGCTCACTGGTAGCCTGGATGAACGAGGAAAAGCTCGCCACTGATTTCCTGCTCAATATAGACTGGGATACCTTTGATATGTTCACGGTATCGCAGGAAGTGATGGATAAAATTTCCCAGCCTGTCGGCGAGTTTTTCTTAAGGCATACCAGGAAAGACCTGCTCAAGGGGGCGGTGTCGCGGGGGGTATCGCTAGGGCCGCTATCCAGCATGCAGGACTTATTAGACGATGAGTGCCTCAACGAACGAGACTACTGGACGCAAATAGAGCATCCGGAGCTTGGCACGAGCATCACTTACCCCCGGACATTTATCAGGTCGACGGAAATGGACTGCTCCACCCGTTTCCGCGCCCCACTCATCGGGGAACATAATGGGGAGGTCTATAAAGAGATAGGGCTCTCTAAAGATGACCTTAATTCACTAAAGCAGGATGGAGTCATTTAACGCAGGAAGAAACCGCATTATTCCTCTCCCTTGATGGGAGAGGTCAGGTGAGGGTGAAGTGCCTAGACTGAAAAATGCCCCTCACCTTAGTCCTCTCCCACGGAGGGGAGAGGACACGAATAAAGTAAAAAGGGAATTTACTAAAATATGGAAAAGAGAAAAGGCGTCTTCAGCGGACTGAAAATACTGTCCTATTCCTGGGCGGTGGTCGGCCCCTTGACAATGAAGTTTTTCGCCGACCACGGGGCGACGGTTATCAGGATAGAGACAAGCCTGCGTCCCTGCACCATGAGGTCGTCCGCACCCTATAAAGACAATAAACCCGGTTTGAACCGCGGCGGTTATTTCACTTATTACAACGCCAACATTTTAAGCTTCGCCATCAACATGAACCACCCCAAATCCAGCGAGGTGGCTCTAAGACTGGTTAAATGGTGCGATGTATTTATGGAAAATTACACCCCGGGGGTTATCGAGCGGTGGGGATTGGACTACAATAGTTTGAAAAAGATAAAACCGGACATCATTATGCTAAGGCAAAGCGGCTACGGCTCGTGGGGACCCTACAAAAACCTGCCGGCTTTCGGGATGGTGCTGGTGCCCATTGCAGGACTGCCTAACTTTATCGGCTGGCCCGGCAAAGAGCCGCTGCCAGTAGGCGTATCGGCGTATACCGACTGCATCAGTCCGCGCTTCGCCACCGCCGCCCTGATAGCCGCCCTCGACCATCGCAACAAGACCGGCAAGGGGCAGCTGCTGGATTTATCGCAGTTTGAAACGGCTATCTCCTTCATTTTACCTGGTCTGTTGGAATACATCGCCAGCGGTAAAGAGCCGGAGAGAATCGGCAACTCCTCACCTTACGCCGCCCCGCACGGCGTGTATCCCTGTAAAGGCGATGACCGCTGGTGTACTATTGCCGTTGCTACTAACGAGGAATGGCAAAGCCTCTGCCGGGAAATGGGCAAGCCCGAACTTTTAAAAGACCCCCGCTTCGATAGTCTGGAAAACAGGAAAAAGAACGAGGTAGAGCTGAACCGGCTAATCGGAGCATGGACAATAAATTATACCGCCGAAGAGGTGATGAACCGACTGCAAAAAGCGGGGGCGGCGGCGTGCGTCGTGGAAAATACTGCCGATGTCTTGAACGACCCACAACTCAATAAGCGCAACATTTTCTGGAAAATGCATCATGCCGAGATGGGCGAGTTCACGCACCTGGGGCAGAGCTTCCAGCTATCGAAAACCCCGGCTCGAGCCTACTCCCCAGCGCCATTGCTGGGTGAACATACCGAGCAAATCTGCACCGAAATGCTGGGCATGTCCGATGAAGAGTTTGTTAATTTGATGCAAGAAGGGGTATTTGAATAAAGGTAATATTTCCTCTCCCCACCGTGGGAGAGGACTAAGGTGAGGGGGTTATTTATTAATACATTCTTTTCACCCTCACCCTTACCTCTCCCATCAAGGGAGAGGAGAACTAAGGAAGGGGTATTTGAGTAAAACAGGATTGTTATACCAGACCGTCATTCCCGCGAAGGCGGGAATCCAGGGGAGGTAAAAAGGGGCCGTCATCTTGAGCAACGCGAAAGATCCGTCCTCTTCAAAAAACGGATTCTTCGGTCACTTTGCTCCCTCAGAATGACAAAACAGTATGCAGGAGGTAAACCATGTTAAAGTTTAAAAAAGCCGGAAATTTTAAAGACGTTATCTATGAGAGGAGCGGTTATGTGGCCCGCATTACCCTGAACGACCCCGAGACGATGAACACCGGCGTCAAGGACTTTTGGAAGGCGCTTTCGGTAGTGGAGGAAGCGGACGATATCAAAGTGCTGATTATCAAGGGGTCGGGGCGGGCTTTAGCCGCCGGAGCCCCCCTCAACGAGGTCGGGTTCGTTTACGGTTGGAAAGAGCCCAAGCACGGTGAAAAAGCCCCCAAAACGCCGATACGACATCGTATAAAGTTTGATAGGAAGCTGTTTTATGAGTGCGCGCAGAAATTGCTTTTCTTCCCCAAGATAACGGTAGTACAGGCGCATGGTTTTTTGCTGGGAGCTTCGATGGATATGTACATGCTCTGCGACTTCATTGTCGGAGCGGAGGATTGTAAGTTCGGGGAAATAGAGGTGCGGCTGGGTATCCCCCAGATGACCATCACCCCCATTATGATACTGCGTGTGGGTCTGACCAACGCCCTCGATATGTGCCTGACCGGCAGGATGATGGACGGCAAGGAAGCCGCCCGAATTGGACTTATCAATCGCGCTGTTCCTGCAAAAAAGCTGGAGGAAGAGGTCAACCGCTACGCGGAGGGTTTCTCCAAGTTTCCGTTCGACGGTATTGCCCTGGGCAAGACCTCCAAGCAGATGGTCTACGACATCATGGGCATCACCAGCGGCCTCTCCAACCATTTCCTGGCGCATACCATGGGTACGAACATCCACTTTGAGGATGATGAGTTCAACTTCTTTAAAGCGCGGCGGGACATGGGGGTTAGAGACGCTATCCATGCCCGGAATAAACTATACGAGCAATTAGATAAGTAATACAAACAATTCCAGGAGGCAGATTATGGTTTATCCTCTGGAAGGTATTAAGGTTTTAGACTTAAGCATTGCCGTGGCGGCGCCATTCGGCGGGACGATGCTGGCGGATATGGGGGCGGAGGTCATTAAGGTGGAGAGGGTGCAGGGGGAAGCCACACGACTGGGACTACCCGCCGGCATGGATGATGTACTCGATACCTCGATGGCGGCGGAAGCTGCCGAAAAAGCAGACTGGATGGCATTCAACCGCGGTAAGAAAGACCTCGCTATCGATATACGGTCGCCCAAGGGACTGGAAATCGCCCTCAAACTCGCCAAAGACGTCGACGTCGTCCTACAGAGCTTCCGTCCGGGCGTGGCGGAAAGACTGGGCATCGGCTACGAAGCAATCTCCAAAATCAACCCCAGAGTCATCTATTGTTCCTTTTCCGGCTACGGCGAGACGGGCCCTGTCGCCCACCGCGCCGGTGGCGATATGTGGAGTCAGGCTATGTCCGGCATCGTCAGCGTATTGGGCTACCCGGGCGGCACACCCCAAATGGTGCCCTTTCCCGCCTGCGACCATGTGGGCGGGATGCTGGTGGCTTACGCTGTGATGACAGCACTGTTCGTAAGAGAAAGAACGGGCGTAGGACAGGCTTTGACCGTCAATAACCTCGACGCAGCGCTGTATTTACAGTTTTCCGGCTTTGCCGAGTATTTGACCGACGGCAAGATGCCCTATAAGCTAGGCAGGAGCTATCAAACGCCGCCGTTCGGGCCCTTCCGCGCTAAAGACGGGGATGTATTAACTATTTTCGGTACTGGCCCTTTATGGCACGACTTCTGCAAAGTGGTCGGCGTGGAATACCTCGCTAATGACCCCCGTTTTAATACCGACGAAGTACGACAACAAAACCGCGAGGAAATTGGCAGGTTGCTAGACGAGGCTTTCAGTAAAAAGACGCGGGCGGAATGGGCGCAGATTTTCCGCGATGCTAAAATGCGCTGCGACCCCTGCCTGACTTACGAGGAGATATGCGCTCACCCACAGATGACTGCCAACGACATGATTTACACCGCTAAACACCCCACCCGCGGCGATATAAAAATGCTGGGAGTACCCGTCAAGCTAAAGAAAACCCCCGGCAAGCCGCAGGGTCCCCCACCGCTCCTGGGACAGCATACAGAAGAAATCCTGCTCAAGCTGGGGTATAAACCAAAAGACATCACGGAGCTAGAAAAACAGGGAATAATTAGGACCAACAAGAAAAAATTAAAGTAGTAACCCGTTTTATTTTTTAGTAACGGTCATTACCAGCTTATAATCTGACTGCGCTTTTATCTTAGCACCTTCAGGATAAGGCTCCAGCTTGAAACTGATTTTATATTTACTATAATCTTCATAGGCGTCGGTTCCGCCCGCCTGGGCTAATGTTATTTCTTTTGACGTTTCAGCTTGTTTCATAAGCATCCGGCATCTAGCTACCCCCATCCAGACGCATTCCACCCCGGTAGGACATCGGCTGTCTTCGGTAACTTCGACGAATTGTATCGATAAATCCTCGCCAGCGATATCAGCGGTTTTTCCAACAGGCAGAGTAAATTCTTCTCCCAGTGCTGCTTTTATATTACCCTCACCGCAGGATAATGAAGCTACCGGTAAAAGTAAAATGATGAGAAGTCCGGCAATAATAAATATCCTTTTCATCACGCCTCCTCCAAAACGATGCGGGCATCCACCGCAACGGCCGAATCTTTATAAGCAAACACGGGGTTCAGGTCGATTTCTTTAATTTCCGGTGTTCTCTCCACCAGCGTTGAAACCTTTAGCAAAACGTCTACTAAAGCAGGTAGGCTTGCCGGCTCCTGACCGCGGTAGCCGTTAAGCAAAGCGTAACCCTTTATCTCTTTAATCATTTCCTCGGCATCCCGCTTAACGATGGGTATCAAGCGAAAAGAAACATCCTTTAAGACTTCCACGAAGATGCCACCCAGACCGAACATGATAACCGGCCCGAACTGGTCATCTTTATACATGCCAATGATTATCTCGATGCCCGGTTTAGCCATTGTCTGCACGGAAACGCCTTCTATCTTAGCTTGCGGATATTTCTGGCGGACGGAAGCCATAATATCCGCGTAGGCTTTTTTCACCTCCCCTATGCTTTTCAGTCCCACCTTAACGCCGCCGGCATCGGTCTTATGAATAATGTCCGAGGCTATCTTTAAAACCAAAGGAAAGCCGATTTCACGACTGATAGCTACCGCTTCTTTTAGAGTTTTTGCCAGGCGGGTTGCAACAACTTTGATACCGGTGTCACTAATAACCTGCTTGGCTTCAATTTCTGTTAGAAGGACTTTCCCCTGCTTTTTTATGTCTTTTAAAACGCTAATCATGTTCCCTCCCACCCCTTAATGATAACATTTTTACGCCTTATCAGCTATACCAGCATTATAAACACGTTAGGCGACGATATCAAAAAAACATCTGTAAATAATACTTGTTTTAATGAAACAGTTGTGCTATTATCGGGGTGAGGCACAAATGACCACAGAAAGAGAAAAAGCACTGGAATTGGCTATCGGCCAGATAGAAAAAAGATTCGGCAAAGGCTCCATTATGAAGTTGGGAGACTCTGCCACAATGTCGCCGATTGAAGCCATTCCCACCGGTTCACTGGCTCTAGACCTCGCCCTCGGAATTGGAGGGATACCGAGAGGACGTATCACGGAAATATTCGGTCCCGAATCGTCGGGAAAAACTACCCTAGCCCAGCATATCATTGCCGAAGCACAAAAAAGAGGGGGCACGGTAGCTTACATAGATGCCGAGCATGCCCTCGACCCCAATTATGCCGCCAACTGCGGCGTCAACGTTGGTGATCTCCTGATTTCGCAGCCGGATACCGGCGAGCAAGCCCTGGAAATCACCGAAGCGCTGGTAAGAAGCAGCGCTGTCGACGCGATAATCATCGACAGCGTCGCCGCGCTGGTACCCCGGGCAGAAATCGAAGGGGATATGGGCGACCCACAGATGGGACTGCAAGCCCGCCTGATGTCGCAAGCCTTAAGAAAACTGGCAGCCGCCATCGGTAAGTCCGGGACAGCGGTGATATTCATCAATCAGCTCCGGGAGAAGGTCGGCATCGTCTTCGGTAATCCGGAAGTGACGACCGGAGGCAGAGCGCTGAAGTTCTATAGCTCCACGAGGATAGAGCTAAGGCGCGCCGAGACCATCAAACAGGGCAACGAAGCTATAGGCAGTCGCGTCAAAGCTAAGGTAGTGAAGAATAAAGTTGCTCCTCCTTTCCGCAGTGCCGAGTTCGACATCATGTTCGACCACGGCATCAGCAAAGAGGGCAATATCCTTGATATCGGTATCGAGATGGGCATGATTAGTAAAGCCGGCGCTTTTTTCTCTTACGGTGACATCCGCCTCGGGCAGGGTAGGGAGAGTGCCAAAGGGTACCTTAGGGGCAACCCCGAGCTTGCCAAAGAAATTGAAGAGAAGATAAGAGCTTCAGCCGGCACTGCCCATATCGCATCGTCAGCAGAAGAATAAAATATAACCCGGCAGTAACCCGATAAAAGGTCAGGAAGGCTGAAGTGAAAAAGCTTCAGCTTTTTGTGTTTTATAAGGGGTTTCGCCAGATGGCTAAAATAACCGAAATAAAGAAGGGGAGGGGTCGGGAGAAGCGAGTTAACGTTTTCGTCGACGGTAAACCCGCCCTGGCCCTCCTCACCGAAACAGCCCTCAAAGAGGGCTTAGAGTTAGGGCAAGAAGTAAACGAAAACCAGTTACAAAAACTGGCCGACTTAGACCGCTACCAACGCTGCTTTAACGCTGCGCTGCGTTACCTCGGCTACCGACCGCGGAGCGAGGCGGAAATAAAGCAACGGTTGCAGCGTCATGGATTCGACGGTGAATGTATCGAAAAAGCCCTCGCCAGGCTTAGAGAGCAGGGGCTGGTGGATGATACCGCTTTCGCCCGCTTCTGGCGAGAAAACCGCGAAACGTTCAGTCCACGCAGCCGGCGTTTAACCAAGCTGGAACTCAAACGAAAGGGACTAAGCAGCGATATTATCGAGCAGGTAATCAGCGAAATCGATGATAGAGATAGCGCTTACCGAGCGGCTCTTAAAAAAGCCCACCGGTTATCGTTAGCGGATGATAAGGTCTTCCGCCAGCGCCTGGGGGGGTACCTGGGGCGGCGGGGTTTCAACTACAGTGTTATCAAAGAAATAACGGAAAGGGTATGGCGGGAGCTAAATAGCTCTAGTCCCGTCCATTTATAATTTGCTTTACAGGTCACAGATATCTGTGACTTAACTGGAGATAAAAAATAAAATAATAAAGGAGGAGCGATATGGAAGGTGGAGCAATTGTATATATTGCTTTATTTTTTAGTTTCATCATAGGTGCGATATTCGGTGTCGTGGGCGCCTTTTTATCCCGGCGCGTAATTTTTAACCGCCAGATGCGCATTGCCGAGAGAAAAGCCGTCAAAATGGTTAGCGAAGCCAGGACCGAAGCCAAGAATGTCCTGGAGGAAGCTCAAAATGAGTCCAAACGCATTAAAACCGCTGCCGATAACGACTACCGTGAACGACGCACCGAGGTGCAGCGGCAGGAAAACCGACTTAACCAGAAATCGGAGACATTAGACCGCAAGACAGAAAGCGTTGAACAGCGTGAGCGTAACCTAACTAACCGGGAAAAAGAAATCGAGGCAATGAAGAGCGAGGTTACCGAGCTGAAAGACAAGCAGCTTAAACAGCTGGAGGCTATCTCTAATATGTCCAGCGACGAAGCCAAGCAAACGCTGCTTAATGCGATGGAGGTAGAGATGCAGAGCGAGGCATCCCGCCGCCTCCATCAATGGGAAAACAAGCTAAAGGAAGAATCCGCCCAAAAAGCACAGGAGATACTGGCCGTGGCGATACAGCGCAGCTCTTCGGAAATTGTTTCGGAGACGACGGTATCTACCGTGCCTTTACCTAACGATGAGATGAAAGGCAGGCTCATCGGCAGAGAGGGACGCAACATTAGAGCACTGGAGCAGGCTACCGGAGTCGACCTCATCATCGACGATACGCCGGAAGCTGTAACGATATCCAGCTTCGACCCGGTACGCCGCGAGATTGCGCGCGTCGCTCTGAATCACCTCATCCAGGACGGGCGTATCCATCCGGCGCGTATTGAAGAGATGGCCGCCAAAGCCAAGAGCGACGTCGAGGCGGAAATTCAGAGTGCTGGCGAGCAGGCAGCCCTCAACCTGGGTGTGCAGCTGCACCCCGAGCTGATAAAATTGCTGGGCAGGCTCAAATATCGTACGAGCTACGGGCAGAACGCCCTGGACCATAGCATCGAGGTTGCCTATCTGGCTGGCATGATTGCCTCGGAAATCGGTGCTAACGTTAATACCGCCAAGAAGGTCGGCTTGCTGCATGATATCGGTAAAGCCGTTGACCGCGAGGTCGAAGGCACCCATGCCGCCATCGGCGCCGACCTCGTTAAGCAGTGGGAAAAGTCTCCGGAGGTATATAAAGGCGTCGCCGAGCATCACCTCGAGACCAGCGATACGAGCATCTGGGGCTATATCGCCTCCGCCGCCGATGCTATCAGTAGCGCCAGGCCAGGAGCACGACGCGAATCGCTGGAAAACTACCTCAAGCGACTCAAGGCACTGGAGGATATCGCCGATAGCTTCAAAGGCGTCGATAAATCTTATGCCATCCAGGCAGGACGCGAGGTGCGCATCCTGGTGAAGCCGGAAGCCATCGATGACCTGGGCGCTATGAGACTAGCGCGGGACATCGTGAAAAAGATCGAAGAATCGCTGGAATATCCAGGGCAGATAAAGGTTACCGTGCTCCGGGAGACCCGAGCCGTGGACTACGCTAAATAGAAACAAACACCCTCTCCCCTTGTGGGAGAGGGCAAGGGTAAGGGGGTAATTTTCACCCTCACCTATCCTCTCCCATCAAGGGAGAGGAAAAAGACCGATAAAAATGAACATCTTAGCCATCGGAGATATCGTCGGTAAGCCGGGACGGCAGGTAGTTGCCAAACACCTGCGCGCCATCCGCCAGCAATATAAAACAGGAATCGTCATCGCTAATGCCGAGAATGCCGCCGGCGGCTTCGGTCTTACCCCGGATACCGCTAACGAGCTGCTGGGCAGCGGCATCGATGTGCTAACCTCCGGCAATCATATCTTCGCCCAGAAAGAAATTATCACCTTCTTAGACGCCGACATACCCATTTTACGACCTTTAAACTATCCAGCGGGGGTACCGGGGCGGGGCTACTTAACGCACGGCAAGGCACTGATAGTGAACCTGATGGGCCGCACTTTTATGAACAACTTAGATTGTCCCTTCCGCGCAATGGACAAGCTGCTGGAAACGCTGGATAAAAAACCCAAAGTCATTATCGTCGATTTTCACGCCGAGGCGACCTCGGAAAAAGTCGCCATGGGACGCTACCTGGACGGGCGGGTGAGCGCCGTCCTCGGCACACATACACATGTCGGCACTATCGACACGCAAATACTTAAGGGCGGCACCGCTTATGTAACCGACATCGGCATGACAGGACCGACCGACTCAATTATCGGGGACGACGCCGATGCCGTTATCCAGCGCTTCCTCACACAAATGCCGCATCACCTCTCCGTGGGCAGAGGCAAACCGCAGCTGAACGCCGTCCTCGTCGAGGTGGATGAAGTCAGCGGCAAAGCGACCGCTATCAAACGCATCCAGCGGGAGATGGCAGAGTCGTGAGCCTTGTCGACCTGCATATTCACTCTACCGCCTCCGACGGCAAATACCCTCCGGCAGCGCTTATCGCCAAGGCAGCGGAACTCGGCTTAAGAATAATCTCGCTGACCGACCATGACTCTATAGAAGGCATTGCGCCAGCCATTAAAGCGGCTAAATCTTTCCCTGGTCTAACCTTCATCCCCGGGGTGGAAATCAGCACCGACCTGCCCGATGGTGAAGCCCATATTCTGGGTTATTTCATCGATTACACCAGCCCCGAGTTTCAAAAAGAGTTGGAAAGATTCCGCGATTCCCGCTTGGGGCGCGGGCAGAAAATGGTAGAGAAACTGAATAAGCTGGGCATTAAAATCGACTGGGCACGGGTGCAGGCAATCGCCGGCGATGGCGCCATCGGGCGACCGCATATCGCCCAGGCGATGCTGGAAAAAGGCTACGTTAAAACCTTCGAGGAAGCTTTCGATAAATACATCGGTCACGATGGTCCTGCCTACGTCGAGCGCGAAAAAATGACGCCGGAAGAAGCAGTGACGCTGATTTTACGTGCCAAAGGCATCCCCGTGCTGGCACATCCCTTCACCCTTAAAGACCCGGCGGCAATGGCAAAGAGTCTTAAAAAAGTTGGGCTGATGGGCATCGAAGCCTATTACAAGGATAATACCCCTGCTGCCACCCAAGCCACCCTCAAGCTGGCGGAAAAATACAGACTTATTGCCACCGGCGGCACGGACTACCATGGTATTGGCGATAGCCACGAGGTGATGATGGGCGGGACGGAAGTGCCGTTGGCAACTGCGGAACGGTTGATAGCGCTAGGACAAACTCCCCGCTAAAAGTAAAAATATATTATAATTTACTAAACTCATTACATTTCTTAAAGGAGCCTGATGGATACCTGGATAAAATTTGCCATATTAATAGTAGTCTCCTATCTCCTCGGCTCGATGCCGTTATCTTACCTGGTCGCCAGGTCACGCGGCATCGACCTGCGCCAACAGGGCACGCAGCAAACGGGCGGCGGCAACCTCTGGCGGACGACTTCCCACAAGCTGGGCTTATTCGTCGGCATCTTCGATCTTCTTAAAGGCGCTCTAATGGTGTTTATCGCTTGGCGGCTGGGACTGGACGCCAGTCAGCAGCTTCTGGTCGGCCTGGCTGCTGTTATCGGCCATAACTGGCCAGTCTTTCTCCGCTTTCACGGGGGGCGAGGCATCGCGACGACCCTGGGAATAATTATCATACTGCCCTGCATCAACATTAATGAGATAACGACCTGGCCGCTGGTAGCCTTCTTGGTCCTCGCGCTTGTCTCCCTGGTCTTCTTCCGCCGGACGCCGGTGCCGATACTCATCGGATTAATCGTGTTACCCATCGTTAGTGCCAGCGTTAAAGAGCCCCTCATGGTTACCCTGGGATATACAGCGATGACGTTGATTCTCATTATCAAGCGACTCATCGCCCAGCTATCGACCGAGAAAAGACAGATAGACATCGGGCAGCTCCTTTTGAACCGCCTGCTTTTCGACCGCGATGTCCGTAATCGGGCGGACTGGGTAAGCCGCAAAATGACCGATAAAAAGAAATAGACGGCTTGGCCTAACACTTGATAATTTCAGCGTAGGATAGTATAGTTTAACAGATGCCTTCACTTGTAATGGAAAATAAAACATTGACCATTAAGTCCGATGCTTCCCGGCTTTTACATGAAATCAGCCGATTCCTCGATGGAAAAAACGTCCCCTCTTTTATCGTCGGCGGATTTATACGCGATACACTGCTGGGACGCGTTACAGCTGATATCGATATCGCTGTCGCCGCTGATGCGCTGGATATCGCCGCTGGATTCGCCGCTGCTTGTGATGGTAAATTCGTCCCCCTTGATGATATCAACCTGGTAGGCAGGGTAATCGTGCCCGGCGGCAAATGGCAGGTAGATTTCACTGCCTTTAAAGGCGATATTAGAGAGGACCTCGCCCGGCGCGACTTCACTATCGACGCCATGGCTATCGAGCTCGGCGGGGATATCGGTCCCGAATTTAACGTCAAAAACATCATCGACCCTTTTAACGGACAGGGCGACCTGCGACGCCGCCTGGTAAGAGCAGTAGATAATACCATCTTCCGAGCGGATGCGGTGCGTCTGCTGCGGGGAATACGCATCGCCGCGGAGCTTGATTTTAATATTGAAAACAAAACTGAAAAACTCATCGCTAAAGACAGTGCACTTATCACCGGCGTAGCCGGGGAAAGAGTCCATGAAGAGCTGCTGCGGCTATTGAACCTGAACGGCGCCGGTCAGCGTCTTTTTTACCTGGATAAGCTCGGCTTGCTAACTGCCCTGATACCGGAGCTCTCACCATCCAAAGGCGTAGAGCAACCCCAAGAGCATGCCTGGGATGTTTTCGACCACTCAATACAAACCGTAGCAGCAACTGAATTCGTGCTAAGGGAATCCCCCTGGGAGTTCGCCGATGCCGCGATACTCTCTATGGTGCCGTGGTCGGATAAATTAAAGGCACACTTCGACCGGGAAATCAGCCACGGCAGCACCGCCAGATCGATGCTCAAGCTGGCCGCGCTGCTCCATGATATCGCCAAGCCGCAAACCAAGACTATTGAAGAAAAACGGACGCGTTTCCTGGGTCACCCGGAAATCGGCGCCGCTATAGCTGCATCCATCATGGAAAGATTGAGATTCAGCAACCGTGAAATACAGCTGGTGGCGCTACTAGTCAAGTACCACCTCCGCCCCACCCAACTAAGTCAAGAGGGCATGCCCACCAACCGGGCTATCTACCGCTACTTCCGCGCTACCGGCGAGGCGGGCGTCGACCTGCTTTATCTGTGCCTGGCAGACCATCTTGCCGCCCGGGCAGCAGCGTTGGATATGACCCAGTGGCAGGAGCATTGCCGCCTGACGGAATACGTATTGGAGAAACATTTTACCGAGGAAAACCTAGCCGCGCCACCTAAAATCCTCGATGGACACGATATAATAAGAATATTCCAGCTTAACCCCGGTCCGAAAGTCGGCGAGCTCCTCGAAGGATTACGGGAGGCTCAAGCTGCTGGCGAAATAACCACGCGGGAACAGGCTGTGGCCTATATCAGAAATCTACTTTCTAGAAAGAAGTGAAATAAAACTACCCGGAGCGTAATATGTCAAGAAGAAACAATCTTGTGCTACTGATAATAATCGTCATCTTCGGCATTACATTATGGGTGCTTTTCCCCATCGACTCGAGTAGATTAGGGCGGGACGGAATGCGACTCGGCCTAGACCTCGTCGGCGGGGTGCACCTGGTTTACCAGGCTGACTTATCCGGAAATGTATCCGACCCGCAGGCCTCAATGGACCGGACTTTACTCACTATTCAAAAACGTATCGATGCCTTCGGCGTCACCGAACCCGTAATCCAGCAACTAGGCAGCGACCGCATCATGGTGGAACTCCCCGGCTTCACCGATATCGAAGCCGCTAAAAGCCTTGTGGAACAAACCGGCTTTCTTGAATTCCGGGAAATTGAACGTAATACCGCCGGTAAGCTGGCTTACCTTAGCGACTATCTATCGGAGAATGTAACCGGCTATGTTGATGGGACTAAGGCTGGTAACCGACTTTTTGTGGATATGTCCAGCGGGGCGAACAAGTACGGCGAGCTCGTCGCCATAATGACTTTAACTGATAAAGGCCTGGTATTTACTTCGTCCAACGGTACTGTCATTGATCGCGCCTCACTGAAAAACTACAGCAGTACCTCATCCTGGATTCCCGCCCGCGGTGATGACGGCACGGCACTTACCGGCGCCTTTTTATCTGATGCTCAACCTAACGTCAATTCAACAACCAGTCAACCAGAGATCGATATTAAATGGAACGACATTGGCGCCATAATCTTCGACCAGATTGCGGCGCGACTGCATAATCCGGCTGGCACGGGAGGAGCGTATTCGCTGGAATATGCCCTAGGTATTGTTCTGGATAACAATCTCCTTTCCGCGCCGCAAATGACTTCCGCGTCATACGGAGGCAAAGGCACTATTTCCGGTAGCTTCACCGTTTCCGAAGCACAAGATCTGGCGAACCTGCTGAAATCCGGCTCACTGCCGATGCCTTTAATCAAGCCGCCGATATATGAGGAATCAGTCTCCGCCACACTTGGCACTGATTCTCTTAGTAGTAGCTTGCGCGCCGGACTTATCGGTATCGCCCTGGTAATGCTCTTTATGATTGCGTATTACCAATCGCTGGGTGTTGTAGCTGTAGCGGCGCTACTCGTTTACGGTGCTCTCTCTCTAACCATTTTTAAACTAATCCCAATAACTTTAACTTTACCAGGTATAGCAGGGTTCATAATTTCCGTTGGTATGGCTGTGGACGCCAACGTTCTTATATTTGAGCGTATGAAGGAGGAAATGAAGCTAGGGCGCACTTTAGAGGCAGGAGTGTTGGAGGGATTTCGCCGTGCCTGGCCATCGATTCGAGATAGTAACGTGTCTACATTCATTACCTGTATCATCCTGTACTGGTTCGGGAATACATTCGGTGCCTTTATGGTGAAAGGTTTTGCACTTACCCTATTCCTCGGTGTAGCTGTCAGCATGTTCAGCGCTATCGTGGTTACGCGAACTTTCCTTACAGCGCTGATACGTACTAATTTCGCAAAAAGATTACTTATTGGAAGTGTAAAATGATAGATTTTGTTGGAAAAAGATACTGGTACTTTCTGCTCTCGGCAATAATAATTATCCCGGGAATAATTTTCCTGATAGTATTCGGTTTAAAACCAGGCAGCGACTTTAAGGGCGGTACCGATATGACGGTACATTTCACTCCGAATATAGAACAAAATCAACTTAGACAGTCATTAACGAGCCTGGGTTATGGCGACGCCGTCATACAGACTACCGGCCAAGGTGATTTTATCCTGCGTCTCCCCGAAACAACCACCGCAGATAAGCAAAAACTAACTGACGGTTTAACGGCAGCAACTGGCAGTAATATTACCGTACGCGATTTCGCTTCCATTTCTGCTACGGTCGCCAGCGAGACGGCCCGTTACGCCATTATCGCCGTTATCGTTGCTGCGTTGGGCATATTGCTGTATATAACCTGGGCTTTCCGTAAGATGCCTAATCCTCTCCGCTGGGGCATCTGCGCCGTTATTGCCCTTATGCATGATATCCTCCTGGTTGCGGGAATTTTCTCTATATTAGGTTATTTTGCTGGAGTCGAGATTGATGCGCTCTTCATCACCGGTATGCTTACCGTAGCCGGTTACAGCGTGCATGATACCATCGTTGTTTTCGACCGAATCAGGGAGAATTTGACTAAAGGTATCAGTAAAAACTTTGAACAAGTTGTGAATTACAGTATTTCACAGACATTAGCGCGTTCGTTTAATACTTCACTCACTGTTCTTTTCGTGCTTCTTGCCCTTTTCCTGCTCGGGGGCTCTACCATACATTACTTTACCCTTGTTTTGCTTATCGGTGTTACTACCGGTACCTATAGCTCGGTATGTAATGCCAGCCAGCTTTTAGTTGTCTGGGAAAATAAAGAGTGGGGCAGGTTCATCGGTATTAAGAAATCAACCACGGTAAAAGCCTGATAGATATTAAATCGTGGGGGTGGGATATTTAGCTTACCGCCCCCACGTAGGCAATAATCCCCTTAACGATAAACTGCCCGCCAAAGTAGAGCAGCGCCAAACTCAAGACGATGAAAATCCACTTCTGTACCCTTTCCCCCCAGAACCTATGCGTTTTAAAGATAGCATAAGACACGATAGAAAGCCAGACGAGGTCGCATAGCCAGTGGACGATGATGAAGAACGGCATGCCCCACGTCCCTACCGCGTCGATAAAGCTCATCAGGAGCAGGCTGCCTACCGTCGCCCACCACACCAGGAAAAACGGATTCAGTCCGCTCATCAAAATGCCGGCGACAAAGGCGTTATAGGACGTGTCCTTACCCTCTTTAGCTATCTTACGGCGCGCGCGAAAAAGGTCGATGCCCATCCAGACAATCATCCCCCCACCCAGCACGCTCAAAACCAGCTTAACGACCTCATTCTGGAAGAAATTCGCCAGCCCGAAGTACACCAGCAGTATCAGTGGCACCTCGACGACGGCGTGCCCCAGCGATACCAGCACCCCCGCCCACGGCGACTTCATGCTCTTGGCGATGGTCACGGTGAACATGGGACCCGGCATCATCACACCGGATAGTGAGGTTATTACAACCGTTCCCAGCGCCGCCAGCATGCAAGCTCCTCCAGATATAATATACTTTCACCATTATACCTTTAAGATAATCATACTGTCATTCTGAACCCTCACGCTTCGCTCAGGGTAAACTCAGTGAAGAATCCGCCCTGCTCCTTTTCCCACCACTGGATTCTGGCCCTCGGGCTGAACTCGGGCTGAAGCCTTCGCCAGAATGACAGAGAGTCTGCTTGAGTTAGCTTTGCTATTGCTCTATACTAAAGCCAAAGGAGCTTATCTTAAATGTCCCTGTACCTAACCGCCGTCGCCACGCAAGTCATTGCCATGATTTCCGGGCTTAAAGACCGACGCAAAGAAGATGCAAAACACCTGCAATACGCACTGGAGACTTTAGCCAATCCGGCCATCGACCTCGCCGAGTTGAAGCAGAAAATCAAAGCCGCTAAAACCACCTGGCTGGTGGCGGAAATCGTTGCGGGATTTAATCAACATTACCCCCCGCCGCCTTCACCACCCGACTTTACGGTTATCGCCGCCGATGGCTCCCACATCGATGTCGACCGTCACCAGTCTACACGCTGTTATTTGATAAATATAGGGTTGGTGGCTATCACCTACGGCAGTCATCCAGATGCCGCTTTATCCAGCGCCCCCCAACTCTATTCCGACGATAAAGACCTGGTCATCACACCCTCTGGAGGAGGACGTGAGCAGCCGATTGAAGGCACTATTTTAGGCATCAAGCGCTCCGTGGAGGAATGTAAATCTTTAGCAACTCTAGCCGCTTCCCTCCCTCCACAAAGCTCAACGCTAGCGATGTTAGACGGTACGCTCATCCTCTGGGGACTGGAAGCCTATCCGGACTTCGTGACGGATACGCTGTTGATTAACGGCATGCTTAAATGTCTGGATAGCCTGAAAAAACTCAACAAAGACCGCCGCCTCGCCCTCGCCAGCTATATCAGCTTCCCCCGCAGCACGGATGTCCTGAACGTCTTAAGGGTGGCGGTCTGCCCTAACGATATCCCCGACTGCGATAAGCAGTGTCCACCGGAAAAGGAGCGGGACTGTGCCGGGTTAAACGGTGTGCTCGACCGCGATATCTTTCTCAACCTGCTGGAGGACGGCCAGCGTTCGGCGCTATTTATCAGCCCCTCGAAAATCGTAAAAGATTACTACGGCGAACAATGTGTTTATTTCTTCTACCTGCGTGTCGGCGATGAGATTGCCCGCATCGAAATACCGCAGTGGGTAGCGGAAAACCAGGACTTACTAAATCTCACTCATAGCCTCATCTTCGACCAGTGTAAACGCGGCAATGGCTATCCGGTGGTCCTTTCGGAAGCGCACGAGCAGGCGGTGGTCACCGGTGCGGATAGAGAAAATTTTAGAGAACTGGTAGAATCAACATTAACGGAGGAGCATTTATCGAGCGCCGCCTCCGGTAAAAGCTTAAGCAAAAGGACGAGGTGGCTGTGATGAAAAATCAAAAGTCAAAAACACAAATAAAAGATGAAAGATGAATTATCATTAGAAAACGGGTGAGGAATCTAGTATCGTCTCCCTTTACAAAAGGGAGAGTGAGAAGGATTTTATACCGTCATTCCCGCCCCGTATCGGTGTACGGGGTAAACTCCAGCGGGAATCCAGAGGTGGGAAAAAATAAAAATGTCCAAACCAACCAGCCAAACAATAAAAAACCTAGCTAAAGACTTCGGCGCAACACTGGTCGGCATTGCCCCGGTAGATAGATTCGAGGGCGCGCCGCCCGGCCATGGTCCACTCGACCTTATGCCGCAGGCAAAGACCGTCATCGTAGCAGGCGTCAGAATCCCCGACCCCGTCGTTGATTACGATGGGTACCATCTAAAGATGAAAGAGATGAATGAGGAGCTCGGCACCGAGGCAAGCGTGGAGAATTTTTACATGCAAATGGGGCATTACGTGGAAGACATGATGCTGAACATTATCGCGGTAAAATTGTCGAACTACCTGGAAATTAATCACGGACTGCGCTCTCTGCCCACCCCCAACGCCTCACATACCGGGCTGGGTCACCCGGTGATGGCGGCGCCGATGGGCTTTTTCTCCCAGCGCCACGCGGCGGTACGCGCCGGCCTCGGCGAGTTCGGCTTGAGCGGTTTAGTCATTACCCCACAGTTCGGTCCGCGCGTCCGCTATGTCTCCGTCATTACCGAAGCGGCTTTAGAGCCCGACTCCCTGCTTAAGGAAAAGGTGTGCATGAGGGGTAAATGCGGTGGGACGGCGGGGCCCGCCTGCCAGCAAAAGTGCGCCAACAAAGCCATATCTTTACGACCAGGCACCGACCTGGATAAAATCTTTATCAATATCCCCGTTACCCTCGACCGCCCCAAGTGCATTAATTTTACGGCGGATAAGGGGGCTTTCGGTTGCACATTTGTGGGCACTTGCATGAGAGAGTGCCCCATAGGACAGAAGGTGACGAAGAAGTAATATCCTTTACCATGATATAATAACTAAAAAACAGGAGGGTCTAAATGGGCAGCAAAGGCAGAAAAAACGTCAAGAAACCCAAGGCAGCCGCTAAAAAAGCAGCACCCAAGAAGAAGTAGAACAGGAAAAACCAAAAATGTCATCCTGACACTGAACGAAGTGAAGCGGAAGGATCTCGGGGCGGTAAGGTGCAATTATTGCCCTCGCTCCTCCCCGAGATTCTTCAGTCGCTTCCCTTCGACTCCGCTCAGGGCTTCGCTCCTTCAGAATGACAAGTGGCTATTGTCCCAAAATCCTGAATAATAACAGGAAAAGGTTGAATATGTCCGAAAAACCGGAAAAAATCGCCGAAGTTATAGAAGCATCTACCGCCCAGTTCACCGCCCAGTGCTACGAACTTTATGAGGTGCCGCCCCTCGGCGCCCTGGTTAAGACCGGGGACATTTACGGCATCGTGGCTTACGCGGCAACCACCGGCATGGAGCCGGGACGTAAACCAATCGCCCGCGGCAAAGATGAAGTCTCCGAAGAAGCTGTTTATCAGACCAGCCCCCAGCTTAAAAAGCTCTTGAGGAGCGAGTTCACAGCAGCCGTGGTGGGCTATAGAAAAGACGATAAAATCTTCCAGTACCTCCCTCCCCAGCCAGCCCGCCTCCACAGCTTTGTATATTTATGTCAACCGGAGGAGGTCGACGAGTTCAGTCGGTCGTTTAGCTTCCTGAATATTTTAATCAATGCCGCCATTCCTATTCCCGCCGAGGAGCTTATATCCGCCACTCTAAGGCAGATGAGCCGTGTGCGGCAAGACAGTCACGTCTTTTTAGTAGCGGCGGGCAAAGAACTGGCGAATATTTTAAGCAGTAATATCGCCCGACTGAAAAATATCTTGGAAAAGCTAAAATGATTTGTTTATCCCGTCCTCTCCCCTTTGTGGGAGAGGATTGAGGTGAGGGGGTGAATACTGATATATCTCACCCTCACCCGTACCTCTCCCTTCAGGGTGAACCTTCAGGCCGAGCCTTCTGGTCGAGGCCTTCAGGATGAACCCATCGAGGGAGAGGCGGCACTCAATAAAATATCAACAACGGCTATTATAGGAGTCGCCAGATGACCTCGGTAAATAATCAAAGGCTCGGCATCGTCACTAACGCCTCATTGGAAAAAGGCGTGGATGTCCGCCTCGATGCCCCCGTTTCGGTGGAGGATATGGTGGTGGGAAGGTACGTTACCATTGAGGGACAAAAACGTCGCTTCTTCGGCATGATAACGGATGTTCGTTTAGGCGTAACCGATGAGAGCCTCTCCGTTTCCCCGCCCGATGTAAACGACCCCTTTATCGCCGAGGTTTTAAGCGGCACCAGCACCTTCGGGCAGATTCATGTCACCCCCATGCTCACCATCGGCGGTGATGCCAAGGCATTGTTGGAAGGTCCCCAACCCGTTAAGACTATCCCCACCCACTTCTGCGCCGTCAATCTTGCATCCGAGGCTGATATCGAGCGCGTTTTCGGCAAGGAGGATAAAGAGCGTTTCTTCATCGGCAACCCGCTGGATATGGAAACCAAGCTCTGCCTTAACCTGGAGGAGTTCGTTAAGCGTTCCAACGGCATCTTCGGCAAGAGCGGCACCGGTAAGACCTTCCTCACCCGCATCCTGCTCATCGGCATCCTGCAAAAGAGCAAGGCAGTAAACCTGATTTTCGATATGCACAGCGAGTATGGCTGGAAGGGCACTCACGAGGGCGGCGCGCCAGTCAAAGGACTCAAGCAACTTTTCCCGTCCAGTGTCGCCGTTTTTACCCTCGACGAGGAAAGCTCCCGGCGGCGCAAGGTGAGCACGGACTACGTGGTGAAAATCGGACTCAATGAAATAACCCCGGAGGATGTGGCTATCCTCCGGTCGACACTTAATCTAACAGACCTTGCGGTGGAAGCCGCCTACCAGCTCCGCAAGTTTCTCGGCAAAGACTGGCTGAATAAAGTCCTGCATCTAAGTGAAGAAGAACTGGAAAAGCTGTTAAAAGATACCAACATCCATGAAAGCTCTCTCCAGAGTCTCAAGCGCGGTCTCGGTATGGTTGATAGGCTAGGCTTTGTCGTGCCGGAAGCTAAGGATGACGCCGTGAAAACTATCCTCGATTTTCTCCAGCAGGGACGCAACGTCGTCCTGGAGTTCGGGCGCTACCAGGAAATCGCCGCCTATCTGCTCGTGGCTAACCTACTCTCCCGCCGCATCTATTCTCGTTACCAGCAGCTGATGGAGGAAGCTATCGCCGCCGATACAGAATCGATGAAGCCCCGCCCCCTCGTCATTACCATCGAGGAAGCGCATAAGTTTCTTAATCCTGAAGTGGCGGATAAAACCATCTTCGGCACCATTGCCCGCGAGATGCGCAAGTACAACGTCAGCCTGCTCGTCATCGACCAGCGTCCCAGCGGCATTAACGAAGAGGTGATGTCGCAGCTCGGCACCAAAATTACCTGCCTCCTCGATAACGAACGCGATATCGATAGTGTTTTGGCAGGCGTCTCCGGTAAGAACGAGCTTAAAGCGGTATTATCCCGCCTCGCCCCCAAGCAGCAGGCGCTCATCTTCGGGCATGCCGTGCCGATGCCCGTGGCTTTCCAGCCCCGCGAGTACGGCTCCGCCGCGTCTTATAAGGACTTTACGTCCGCCGGCTCATCAGCCAGTGAAAAAACCGCTAAAGACGTCGAAAAGCTTTGGGAGTAAAGCAAAAAGGATTGTAATTCCTTCTGTTTGTCTAATATCACTCCGCAAGCTATAATAACTATCAAATGCGCATGCACTGGGTCTACTACTTCGGTCGTGTTTTAATCCGCGTCATTACCTTCCCTTTCATGTTCTGGAAGGTAACAGGTAAAGAAAACCTGCCGCCGGGGCCTGTCCTTATCGTCTGTAACCACCTGCATATCTCGGACCCGCCCTATGTTGCTGCCAGTATCCCCAAAAAGGCCGTATTTATGGCTAAAGAAGAGCTCTTCCAAAATAAGTGGTCGCGTTTCTGGGTGGAAAACTTCGGGTCTTTCCCGGTTAGGCGTAAGACCTTCAACAGAGAATCTATCCGGACGGCGGAGGGTTGGTTGAGCAAAGGCATATCGCTGATTATGTTCCCGGAGGGCACCAGGAGTAAAGATGGGGGGATGAACCGGGCTTTTACGGGGGCGGCGCTTATAGCCTTGCATACGGGCTTACCAGTAGTACCGATAGCTATTACCGGCTCCGAAAATGTCAGCCGTCTTACGTGGAGTTTCCTGCACCACCCTACTATCACCATCACCATCGGCAAGCCGCTGATTCCTCCTCCCTGCGGCGGTGTACCGACCAAAGAGCAGCGCAACCAGTTTTGCGACGCAATTATGTATAAAATCGCCGAGCTTCTGCCCCCTTCATACAGAGGGATATATGGTGAAAAGAAAATTGAAAATTGAAAAGGCCGGCCGTACCGGCTTCTGCTTCGGGGTCAGGCGCGCCATCAACACCCTGGAGAAGGTCGCCCGCGAGCGCGGCGGGGTGGAAACTTTAGGGGCGGTGGTACATAACCAGCAGGTGTTGCAAAAGCTGGCGGAAATCAGCGTTAAGGTCGTTAATAACGTTGACGCAATTAAGGGCGATACCGTAGTTACCAGTTCTCATGGCGTCAGCCCTGATTTGGAGGACAAAATCCGCGCCCGGCGCATCAACGTCATCAGCACTACCTGTCCCTTTGTCCGGCGCGCCCAGGTTGCCGCCCGCCGTTTGGCAGAGTCTGGCTTCTTCGTTATCGTCTACGGCGATGTCGACCACCCGGAGGTCAAAGGGATTTTAGGCTGGGCGAAAGGCAAGGGACTGGCGACGACCGACGAAAAAGACGTGCAGGCGCTTAATCCCCTCCCCCGCCGTCTCGGCATCCTCTCCCAGACCACCCAAGTGCCTGCCCAATTTGCCGCCTTCGTCAAGAAAATCATCGACCTCGCTCTTAATAAGGACTCCGAGATACGCATTATCGATACCATCTGCCACGACATCCGCGAAAGGCAGGCCGCCGCTTTAGAGCTCGCCAACCGCGCCGACCTGATGCTGGTGGTGGGCGGACGCTCCAGCGCCAATACCAACCGCCTCGCCGAGCTTTGCGCGCAGGTCACGGAGACATACCTCATCGAGACCGCCCACGAGATCAAGTCCGCCTGGCTCAAGGATAAAAAGCTGGTGGGCGTTACCGCCGGCGCCTCCACCGACGAATCCACGGTGGACGAGGTGATGAGGAAACTTGAAGCCATGGCTGAATAATATACATGAAAAGGGGGATTACTATATGTCGACTTCGCTGGCTGCCAAACAATATCAGCAGGAACAGGAAATACTAAAGAAAGAAATAGAGAAGAAAACCGGCAAAACCACCGAGCAGCTCTATGAAGAAAGAGAAAAGCGGGTAAGAGACACCATCGAGCTAAAAGTGCCGGATAGGATTCCCCTCACAGCAAACGTAAATATTCACCGTTATACCGGCATCCCCAATTCAGCCGCGTATTATGACCCCATCGGTTTCAAAAGGGCAATGCGTAAGATTACCCTGGATTTTGAGCCGGATATGTGCAATGCCGGCCTGCCTACCTCCGGCGATGCCCTGGAAGCTCTGGATGTTAAAAATAGATTATGGCCCGGCGGTCCCCTGCCTCCCGATTATGATTATCAGTTTGTCGAGGGTGAATGGATGAAGGAAGACGAATACGACCTTTTCCTCTCGGACCCCTCGGATTTTACGATACGCTATTACCTGCCGCGGATGTATGGCGCGATGAAACCTCTGGCCAAACTTCCGCCCCTCGGCATGTTATTCCAGGGGTTTGAAGGTATCACGCCGATGTTCGCTTCGTCTGAATTTATGCAAGTCGCCAAAGCTTTATACAAAGCCGGACGAGCGACGGCGAAATTCAGGAAAACCATCGGAGACTCTTATGAAGAGTTGGCGCAACTGGGTTTTCCGGCGTTCGCCCACGTGGGCACCGGCGGCGTAGGCGGCGCCCCTTTTGATACCGTCTCCAGCTTTTTAAGAGGCATGAAAGGCTCAATGCTGGATATGTACCGGCGGCCGGAGAAGTTGCTCCAAGCTTGTGACATGATATTGGAGAGGCGTATTGCCAATGCCACGCCGGCCGACCCTAAAAAGAGGGGTAATCCCAAGAGAACCGGCATGCCCCTCTGGAGAGGGGATAAATCCTTCATGTCCGAGAAAATGTTCGATAAGTTTTATTGGCCGGGACTGAAAAAGGCGCTACAGGCTACGATAGACCTCGGATATGTCCCTGTTCCGTTCTTCGAGGCGGAGTTCGGCGACCGTTTAGAGCGCCTCCTGGAGCTACCAAAGGGCAAGGTCATTGCCTCCATCGAATACGTGGACGCGGTAAAAGCAAAGGAAATTCTTAAGGGCCACACCTGCCTTTTTGTGCGTATCCCGCTTTCATCGAAACTATGGTCCCTCCGGGAAGTAGAGCAGTTTACTAAAGAGCTGATTGACAAAACTCGTAAGGGGGGCGGGATTATCGTCGACGTAAGAATGCCGGACAAAGGCACCGAAGAAGAATATCAGGCAATGTTGAAATCAATCAGGGAGTATAGCAGGTATTAGACTGGAAAAAGAACGAGGGAGCAAGGCAACTACAAAAAAGGTCCCACCTTGACTCCCCTCCCCTCACTCCTTATAATTTATCTTAGTTTACTCTACAGGTTCGTTAATGTCCCATTTACTAAAATAATTACTATTGAGGGTGAATTTATCTTTCAATAGCCTGGAAAGCTAAACTCTCGTCAGGGAGGAAAAAACTTTGGACTACTTTTTAACCGAGCAGCAAAAGACCATCAAAGCGCTCGCCCGCCGCATCGCCGAGGAGAGAATCCTCCCTGTCCGCGCCGAGCTTGATGAAAAAGAGGAGTTCCCCTGGGATATCGTTAAGGAGCTCGCGGCCGCCGATATGTTCCGCGTCTTCGTGCCGGAGCAATACGATGGCTTAGGCGGCGGCTGCCTCGACCTGTGCCTGGTCACGGAAGAGCTAAGCCGTATTTGCAGCGGCGTGGCGGTTACCTATGCCGCCAGCGCTTTAGGCTGCATGACGTTAATGGAATACGGCACGGAAGAGCAGAAGCGCCGCTTCCTTCCGGATATCGCCGCTGGGAAAAAGCTGGGCGCTTTCGCCATTACCGAGCCTACCGCCGGCTCTGATGCCTCCAACATCAAGACCACGGCGGAAAAGGTGGCGGGGGGTTACCTCCTTAATGGCACCAAGCAGTTCATCACCAACGGCGGCGAAGCGGAAATTTATACCGTCATCGCCCTAACGGATAAAACTAAAGGCGCCCGCGGCGCCAGCGCCATTATCGTGGAAAAAGGCACGGAGGGCTTTACATTCGGCAAGAAAGAGAAAAAAATGGGCATCCGTACCTCCGCTACCCGTGAGTTAGTCTTCCGCAACTGCCTCGTGCCGGAAGAAAACCTACTCGGTAAGCCGGGACTGGGCTTCGTCCAGGCGATGCGCCTCTTCGATAAGTCCCGCCCCGGCATCGGGGCGCAGGCGGTGGGATTAGCCCAAGGGGCTTTAGAAGCCGCCACCGATTACGCCCAGGAGCGCGTCCAGTTCGACCAGCCGCTAATTACCTTGCCTGTCGTCCAGCAAATGCTGGCGGAAATGGCTATCCAGACGGAAGCCGCCCGCGCCTTAGTTTACGCCGCCGCCCGCTATGTCGACAGCGGCGCCAAAGACGTGACTGAATCGTCGGCTACTGCCAAGGTCTTTGCTTCTGATGCCGCTATGAAAGTGACCATCGAGGCCGTGCAAATTTGCGGCGGCGCCGGCTATATGCGCGACTATCCAGTGGAAAAAATGATGCGGGACGCTAAAATCCTCCAGATTTACGAGGGCACCAATCAGATTTTAAGGAACGCCATCGCCGTCAACCTGCGCAAGAGGAAGGCAAGAACGGCATGAACATCGTCGTCTGCCTGAAGCAGGTGCCCGGCACTACCGAAGTCAAAATCGACCCCAATACAAATACCCTCATCCGCCAAGGCATCGAGAATATCATCAACCCCTTCGATACTTATGCCCTAGAAGAAGCAGTACGGCTCAAGGAAAAGCACGGGGGTAAGGTTACCGTCATCACGATGGGTCCGCCGCAGGCAGATGCCGCCCTCCGTGAAGCCATATCTCTGGGCGCCGATGAGGCTGTCTTACTCTCCGACCGCGCTTTTGCCGGCGCCGATACCTGGGCGACCGCTAACACTTTAGCCAAGGCGATTTTTAAGCTGGGCAAAACCGACCTTATTATTTGCGGTCGCCAGACCATCGATGGCGATACTGGGCAGGTGGGACCGGAAATGGCGGAAATGCTTAATATCCCTTTCGTGGCTTACGTCAGCAAAATTGAAGAGATAAAAGAAAATTACCTGCGTGTCTCCCGCATGGTCGAGGACGGGCATGAGGTCATCGAGACTAACCTCCCCGCTGTTATCACCGTCGCTAAAGAGATTAACGTGCCCCGCCTCCCTTCCTTAAGAGGCATTATGAAGTCCAAGAGTGCTGGCATTGCCACCTGGGGCATCAAGGAGCTAGGCGTAGACGCCAATGCCGTCGGGCTGGCTGGCTCTTCAACACAGGTTATTAAATTTTTCTTCCCGCAGCGCGTCTCTAAAGCGGAGGTGCTTACCGGCGATGCCGCGGCACAGGTGGATAAATTGATTGATAAGCTCAAGGAAGCGAACCTGATTTAGTTTAACCTCCCCCTTTTATAAAGGGGGATAAGAGAGGGTTTTTATAAAAACTCCCTTTCTCCCTCTTTACGAAAGAGGGACAATAATAATAAATGGGCATTAAAATAGATACGACGAGATGCACGGGGTGTGGGGCTTGCACTTTTGTCTGCCCCGTCGGCGTGCTGGAAATAATTGACATGAAGTGCATGGTGAAAGAGGGCTGTATTTCCTGCGGCAAGTGCGTTACAGAGTGTGACTGGCAAGCTATAACGCTAGAGAAGGAACCTAAGAAAAAGTAACTGATATGGGCATAAAAATCGACCCCGTAAAATGTGTGATGTGCGGCAACTGTGTTCCCAGCTGCCCTTTCGGTGTGCTGGACGTTGCTGATGACAAGATAATCATTAAGGAAGGCTGTAACCTTTGCGGCGCCTGCCGTGATGCCTGCAACTACGAAGCCATCATCATCGAAGCGCCGCAACCTACGGCTAAAGTCGATGCTTCCGCTCGCGGCGTTTGGGTCTTCGCCGAGCAACGTCGCGGCACGATAAAAAACGTCGCTTACGAGCTGCTGTCCCGCGGCCGGGAGCTGGCGGATACCTTGAAAACAGAATTATGCGCGGTCTGCCTGGGTCATAATGTCGCCGATGTTGAAAAGCTCCTCGCTCACGGTGCGGACAAGGTGTATTTGGTGGACTCCCCCGACCTCGCCGATAACCAGGAAGATTATCTTACGCATAGTCTCCTCGATCTGATAAAAGAGCACAAGCCAGAAATTGTCCTCGCCGGCGCCACGGCTTTAGGCCGCTCCTTTTTCCCCCGCGTGGCGGCTATCTTAAACACTGGGCTGACTGCCGACTGCACGGGACTGGACATCGATACGGAAAAAAGACTTTTACGGCAGACCCGCCCTACCTTCGGCGGGAACATTATGGCGACCATCCTCTGCCCCAATAAGCGACCCCAAATGTCCACGGTACGCCCCCGCGTCTTTAAGAAAAATATCGCTGACTCCGCTCGTAAGGGAAAGATTATCAAAGTTGACTTTAAAAAAGAGGGCGTGACGGCTAAAACCAAGCTCTTGAGTTTCGTCGAAGATATTACGGAAAAGGTCAAGCTGGAAGACGCCGATATTATCGTTTCCGGTGGGCGGGGACTGGGCAAAGCCGAGAACTTCAAGCTCCTGCAAGAGCTCGCTGATACTTTAGGCGCGGCATTAGGTTCTAGCCGGGCGGCGGTGGACGAGGGGTGGATTCCTTACAGTCATCAGGTGGGCCAGACGGGCAAGACCGTTTGCCCAAAATTATATATCGCCTGCGGCATCTCCGGCGCTATCCAGCACCTCGCCGGCATGCAGACCTCCGACTGTATCGTCGCCATCAACGATAACCCCGACGCCCCCATCTTCCAGGTGGCTCACTACGGCATCGTCGGCGATTTGTTCCAGGTTGTGCCCCTGATGATTAAGAAGCTGAAGGGGTGAAAGAATCATTCATTAGCCCTTTTGGGTATTAGGGTATATTTTAAATTCCGGGCTTTCCCCTCGGGCTTTAATAGGCCGGCTTTAACCATTTCAGCAATATCTCTCGATGCTGTTATCAACGAGACATTCGCTATTTCTGCATAATATTTGCGTGTTAGGAAACCAACGCGGCTTGCATATACAAACCCATCTATCTGCCGTTCGTTCAGACCTGTGTTTTTAAAACCTTCATGCACTATTTCTACTGCTCTTCTCCAATCAGTTAGTCTCCGTTCTAGTGTTTGAGACTGTAATACAATAGATTCGGTAAAGAAATCCAGCCATTCAGTGCTTTCGTACCCCGGATGATAGCTTTTCTCCAGCGAGCTTTGTAGCGCATTGATATACCCATCTCTACTTCTCTGATAATATGCGTCAAGAGATAACAGTTTGCGAAAACCGTAACCCGATTTTTGTAACAACAAAGTAGCAAGCAGCCTTGCCGTTCTGCCATTGCCGTCTACAAATGGATGAATTGCTACTAGATGCAAATGACCGATTCCAGCGCGGATAACAGGAGAAATCTGATCGTTACCCATCAGCCATTCCGAGAACTCCCGCATTAATATCGGCACATCAATGTGTGACGGAGGTTCGTATACCCTTATACCTTGGTCTACTATCCAATTAGGTTCTGTCCTGTATTTACCCGGCTGTAGGTGTGTATCGTGAATACCGCTCATAAGTTGCCAGTGTATCTGCATTATAGTTCCTTCGTTTAGAACCGGAATCCCGGCATCAGGTATATCAGAGAGATAATCAACAAAATTTAAAGCGCGGGCGTAATTAGCCACATCGACTCTTTCCTTAGGTATTTTAGCGGAAGGCGAAGGCTTGATTGCTTTTTCCATCTCTTCCTCGGTTATCGTTGCGTTTTCTACCATCGTCGATGAATATGCCGTGCGCATAAAGGACTCACGGCGTAGCCACTCTTCGTGTTTCGGCATTATAAGCTGACGCTCAATTCTATACTTGAGTCTTTCGATTTCTTCTAAATTCTCATCGATCTCCGGTGTCATTGTATATTTTGGTACATACATCTTAATTTACCTTATATTCTTGATATTATTATTCATATCATTAGTATATATGATATGATTTATTAGTATACATGATATTATTATATATGTCATTCATATCATTTGTCAATACTTTGCAAGCGTAGTTTTTTCTTTCTCCCTCGCCTTGCCACCTATACCGCTTTTACCTTATAATAGAATGCTGGGAGGTGAGGCGGGATGGACATGAACGTATCCCAGTTGCTCCGCGACCCCATCGGGTCGACGCGAGACTTCCAGATAGACGAGATAATCGATATTGCCGGCGACGGCAAAAGCCAGAAGATACAGGGCAGGTGCCATCTGCTCCGCATACAACGCAGTATCCTCGTGAAGTGCGCTTTAAATACCGAGGTCGAGCTTACGTGTAGTCGGTGCTTGAAAAAATTCCGGCAGCCCTTGAAAATCAAGTTCGAAGAGGAGTTTTTACCAACTATAGATATCTTGAACGGGACGCCGCTACCCTCACCGGAAGAGTCCGTCGCCTTCACCATCGACGAGCAGCATACCCTCGACCTGACGGAGGCGGTGCGTCAATACTTGCTCCTGGCTATCCCGATGAAGGCGCTCTGCAAAAAGAACTGTGCTGGTTTATGTCCCACCTGCGGTAAGAACCTCAACGAAGGCAAATGCAGCTGCCCGGATGACAATATCGACCCCCGCTGGTCAAAGCTGGCGGAACTTAAGTAAATCAGGTAAAATGTAAGTTAAAGAGTAATAGAACGGAGCTAAAACATGGGAGCACTACCGAAGCGAAAAAAAAGCAAGTCACGTGCCATGCAAAGGTTAAGCCATCGCGCTTTAAAGCCGCCGAGGCTGGTGGAATGTCCCCAGTGTCACGCCTTTATCTTGCCCCACCATGCCTGCCCCACCTGCGGCAAATATAATGGCCGGGACGTAATAAAAATTAAAGAGCCGAAGAAACCGGAGGCGACTACCCCGACGTTATAAACCATCAGACGGGCGCCCGCTATCATCCACTCATTATTCATGGGCATAGCGCCGGCGCCTTTCTATTTTTTCAAGGGAAGGATAAATCGAGATGACGCAAACAGCCTGGGTTTTTCCGGGTCAGGGTTCACAATCCGTCGGCATGTGCCGCGACCTCTATGATAATGTAAAATCGGCCAGGACTGTCTTCGAGCAGGCGGATAAAGCTTTAGGATTCGCTCTCACTGAACTATGTTTTAAGGGTCCGGAGGAAGAGCTCCGCCAGACCATTAATGCGCAGCCCGCTTTAGTGACCGCCGGCTATGCTTGCCTCGAGGCTGCCAGGGAAATTAACGGCAATAAATTAGCTGTACCTGCTTTTACCTCCGGTCATAGTTTAGGGGAATATACCGCGCTGGTAGCGGCCGGAGTGTTTGATTTCAGCACGGCCATACGTTTAGCTCGTGAAAGAGGAAGATTGATGCACGAAGCAGGACAAAAACGCGCCGGGGCGATGGCAGCAATTTTGGGACTGGATGAAACCAAGCTTGCCGAGGTCTGCAAACAGTCTGATACCATCATGGCGAATATCAATTCGCCGGGGCAAATCGTTATCAGTGGGGCTGCCGAGAACATCGCTAAAGCTATGGAACTAGCAACCGCCGCCGGCGCCGGCCGTACCGTCCCACTACAGGTCAGCGGGGCTTTTCACTCGCCGCTGATGCAGCCGGCCGCCGAAGGCTTAACCAAATACATTGATGCCACTGCCTTTAATAGTCCTTCCATTCCCGTTATCGGCAACGTGACCGCTTTGCCCCTCACCACTACGGAAGATGTTAAAAACGAGCTTAAAAAGCAGCTATTGAGTCCCGTCCAGTGGCAGCGCAGTATCGAATATATGGTGCAAAAAGGCGTAACCACGTTTATCGAGATTGGGCCAGGCAGAGTGTTGACCGGACTCATCAAACGCATCAACAAAGAAGTTGCCACGCAAAATCTCGGCGATTTAGCGGCGATTAAAGCTTTAAGTGCTTAGAATTCTAAAATGAGGGGGTGTACTATGGACCTCTCGAATAAAGTGGCTATTGTAACCGGCGGCGCGCGCGGCATCGGTAAAGCCATCGCGCTTAAGCTGGCCGAGGTCGGCGCCGATGTTGTCGTTAATGATATCGCGGCTGCCGCCGAAGCGTTGGAAGGCACCGCTAACGAAATCAGGGCGCTTAAACGAAAAGCACTGGCGATAACGGCGGACGTCAGCTCCTCTCCCGATGTAACGCGTTTTATCGATACTGCCGCCAGCACGATGGGTAGGATTGATATCCTGGTCAATAACGCCGGCGTCACCCGCGATAATCTCTTGATGCGCATGACCGATGAGGAATGGGACACCGTGCTTAACATCGACCTTAAGAGCGCTTTTTTGTGCAGTCGGGCGGTCATCCGCTATATGATGAAGCAGCGCTGGGGGAGAATCATCAGCATCGCCAGCGTGGTGGGCATGATGGGCAACGCCGGACAGGCAAACTACGCCTCCGCCAAAGCAGGGGTAATCGGGCTGACCAAGTCCATCGCTAAAGAGGTGGGGTCGCGCGGGATAACCGCTAACGCTATCGCTCCGGGGTTTATCGAGACTAAAATGACCGAGCAGCTCGACGAAAAACAGCGTCAGGTTCTCATGCAGCGTATCCCCCTGGGAAGTATTGGCACGCCTCGTGATGTCGCTGAAGCGGTAGCTTTTCTGGCTTCCGAAGAGGCAAAATACATTACCGGCCAGGTGTTGGGGGTGGATGGGGGCATGGGACTGGGCTAGTCAGGTTGGTTGATAGCCGCTAAGTCGTCCGCCGTTTTCTCTCCGGCAGCTGAATTCTATCGCCATTACGCCTTATTTTCCATTCCTTCAGGCACGAAAGTACCTCGCTATCGGTAATATCGTACCAGTGGCGATAGTAATCCGCTACGTAAAAAACAGACTGATTGCCGATGACGCAGGTAACGACTCTATCAGCGACCTTTTGGATGTCTTTCACGGCGTGGGCGGGACCCACCGGCACCGCAGCGATTATCCTTTTTGGCTTGTGGTGGCGTAGCGATTCTATGGCGGCTTGCATCGTATAGCCGGTAGCCAGGACGTCATCCACTATAATGACGGTTCTTCCGGCAACCACTACCGGCGGACGGTCTTCATAGTAGAGTGAACTTCTATGGCTGATATTGGATTTTACTCGGTTTATCTGCTCATTGACCTGCTGCAGGGTCAAGCCGGTTTTTCTTATGAGCTCTTCATTGAGAATAATCGTACCGTCATCGGTGATAGAACCGAACCCGCCCTCTGGACTCTGCGGCAGTGGTATCTTGCGCGAAATAACGATGTCGAAGTCAGCGTCTAGAGCCAGAGCGACACCCAGCGCTACGGCAACGCCGCCGTTGGGAATACCGAGCACGACTGCAGATTTACCGGCATATTCCGATAGCTTTTCCGCGAGCTTGCGTCCGGCGTCATAGCGGTTTTCAAAAATAGGCCGGGTAGCGTCATGATGCATGAGAAGAATCCCTTCCTTAGCAACCGATAGGCTATATTATTTTATCAATTTGAACTCGTTGACATCCACCAGACCGAGGTCGGTTAATCTTAGTTCCGGGATGACCGGCAGCGCCAGGAAAGAAAGAGTAGCGAATGGGGATGGCAACACGCAACCTAATTCCTTTGCGGTTTTCTCCAGCCTAGCAAGTCCAGCTACAACCGCCTCTAAAGGCTCTTCGGAGAGAAGCCCGGCGATAGGCGTCGCCAGACTGCCCAGCACTCTTCCCCCCGCCGCCACTACCAAACCACCGTGTAGACGCTCCACTTCTTTAACGGCGATGAAAATATCCTCATCACTGCCGCCGACGGCGACGATATTATGCGAATCGTGGGCAGTAGACGAAGCGAGCGCGCCCTTTAATGAGCCGAAGCCGGTTACCAGACCCAGCCCGATATTGCCGGTGGCTTTATGCCTCTCAATTACGGCGGCTTTTAAAATACCGCGGGCGGCGTCAGGAATAACAAAGCCGTCTTTGACATTGACCTTTACCGATTTTTTACGGGTGACTATCTGGCCAGGTACAATCTCGATGGCCAGGGATTGCTCACCACTAGCCTTGAGCTTTAGCGCATCGATAGTAAACGGTTTGATATTAACGGAACGACTAAGTTTGTTAGGGGGAGGTTTGGGCAGGCTGAACAAGGGCTTGCCATTTTCAGCGACCTTTTTCCCTTGATAATAGACCATGCTCACCTGAAAACTCTCAAGATTATCAAGTACAACAAAGTTGGCGAAATAGCCGGGGGCAATAGCGCCGAGCTGATGCAAACGAAAATACCTGGCGGTATTGATGGTCGCCATCTGAATCGCCCGTACCGGGTCGAGGCCTAAAAGAATCGCCTTGCGTACGACGGCGTCGATATCGCCATCATGCTGGATATCTTCAGCATGGCGGTCATCTACCACGAAGAGACAGCGCGGATAAGTCTTATCCGTTACCAGCGGCAGCAGGGTTTCCAGGTTCTTTTCCGTGGAGCCTTCTCTAATCATGACGTGCATACCCCGCCGCAGCTTTTCTGTCGCCTCGGCTAAGGCAACCGATTCATGGTCGGAGCCGATACCCGCGCCGATATAGGCATTGAGGTTCAAGCCGCTGACGCCGGGGGCATGTCCATCGACGATTTTCCCCTCCGCCGCTGCTATTTTCGCTAACATATTGGCATCACCGAAGAGTACGCCTGGGTAGTTCATAACCTCGCCCAGGCCGATACATTCCTTGAGCCTCAAAATACGCTTGATATCCTCCACTCCCAGAGTGGCACCGGAGGTTTCCATGTTGGTGGCGGGCACGCAGGAAGGTGCCATAAGAAACAAATCCAGAGGCAAGCGACGAGCGCAGGCGAGGACATATTTTATCCCCTCCAAGCCGCAAACGTTGGCAATTTCATGGAGGTCGGTAATGATAGCCGAGGTGCCATGGGGCACGACCGCACGGGCGTATTGCCCAACGTCCAGCATCGAGCTTTCCAGGTGGACATGCCCGTCGATTAAGCCGGGGGCAAGGTATTTGCCTTTTAGGTCGATAACCTCTTCCGCCTGGCGGTAATCGCCCAGCCCCACCACCATGCCGCCATAAATGGCAACTTTGGCCGTCTCAACCTCGCCGTTAAAGGTGTTGACCACTTTAGCGTTAGTCAAAAGCAGGTCGGCAGGAGACTCGCCTTTGGCGACCGAGATAAGTTTTTTATTATCCGTAATGTCATCCCAAATTTATTTTCTTGCCACTAAAATAAACCTATGGCATGGGGTATCGTAAAAACCGTCTTCGCACATTTTAACATGTAACTCCCAGAGCTTGTCTCGGTATTTTTCTACGGAAAATGTTTCCTTGGTAAAACCCCCGAGTGTCCAAGGTATCGCCTTGAGCAAATACACGATGGTACCGATATCGTAATACCGGTAAAACTGGATATCTTCCTGCTGCTGAATTATTTTAAATCCCGCCGCTTTCACCTCGTCAACGGCGGACTTCAAATTCCAATTTTTTATAGGAATAGTTTTACCAAGTAAAAACTGCACCAGAGTAACATTCGTGAGGCTGCCGACCTGCTGGGTAATGAAATGCCCGCCGGGCTTAAGCACCCTCATCACCTCGGGAGGGAAATAGGCTTCGTGTCGGTTGATTATCAGGTCGAAGAAGCCGTCCTTGAACGGCAAACGGGCGTTATAGGGCGGGGCTTTTTCTTCTTCGACTTCAAAGACCTTCACTCCTAAAGGCTCAAGCCGCTTTTTAGCTACGGCGACATTGGGGTGATACTGCTCTGTGACATAGGTGGTGGGGGGTAAAGGGGCAAACTGGGAAAGGACTTCCCCACCCCCTGTCCCCATATCCAACATTTTTTCGGATTTTTTAAGATATGACAGCACAATATTGTAGTAGTTCCACCTTAGCGGCGACTCCATCATCCGGCCGTTCTTCATGATATAGGAGAAGTCCCAGCCGGAGAATGATGCCTCCTCGGCCTGCTTGAGATAATATTCAAACGATTCTTTTAAGTCCGTCAACTACCCCTCCTTTACCCCGATATAGAGAAGATGGTCGGAAGCCCCGATAATCGACGGTTCGGTGCTGATGGCAAACAGCAGGTCGAGCCACAATTTTCTTCTCTCTCCCTCAAGAGCACTATAAGCTTCATCAGCCACAGTATTCGCCGGCTCGACCCCTGCCAGCACCAGCGTTTTAAATCCAGCCTTTTCATGGAGCGGCTTTACTTCTTTTACAGTGGTGAAATAGCCGCGGAAACCCCCTTCCGGCACCTTAACATCTTTTCCATTTTCCATCACGGAACGTAAATCTTCCTGCCTATCTATTAAAAAAGGCAGCCTGGCCATGATTGTGCCCCAGATGCCATACCGGCTGACAAGGGCGGAAAATATCACACCGCCCGGCTTCAATCGCCTGTAAGCCTCTTGAACCGTCTTTTCCCGGTCTTCTTTGAGGACGAGGTGATAAAGCGGTCCCATGATAAGGACAGCATCATAGTCATTACCCGGCACATCTTTTAGTTCCCGCCCATCGGCAACAAAACACTTGACCTTCTTTTCTAGCTTTTCTTCTTTTACTCTCTTTTTACAGGTGTTAACTAATTTGGGTGAAAGGTCAACGGCGATAACGTTATAGCCGCGTTTGGCCAACGGAATAGTATAAGCTCCTGTTGCCGCGCCAACCTCTAAAATCTTGCCACTCTTGGGCAGGTATTTATCCAAGTAGCGCCAGGTAACATCATGCTCCTGCTGGTGCCGCTCTAAACGCCCGTTTTCCCTTTCTACAAGGTTATCATAATATGCCCGTATATCGCTGACATCATCTGCCATTGGCTACTCCTCCAGCGCACAGATATCAGGGAGGTTGCGATATTTTTCGTTGCAGTCGATGCCGTAGCCGACGATGAATTTATCCGGCACGGTCAGCCCGACGTAATTAATCTTTACCGGCACGCGGCGACGCGACGGCTTTTCCGTCAAAGCGCAAAGCTTAAGCGAGGCGGGATTTTTCTTTTTTAGATACTCCAGAAAATAAGCCAGGGTGATGCCCGTATCTACGATGTCCTCCACCACCAGCACATGCCTGCCCTTTATAGCGGATTTTAAACCATGTACTATTTTTATTTTACCGGAGGTTTGTGTACCGCTACCATAGCTGGATAGTCGAACGAACTCCACCTCCAGAGGGAAATCGAGCTGCCGGATAAGGTCGGCAAGAAAAACGAAAGAGCCTTTTAGTATGCCGATGAGCAGTGGATTTTTCTCACGGTAGTCTTTGGTTATTGCAGCCGCCATTTTTTTAACGGTAGCGGCTATTTCTGCTTTTGATACCAATACCTCTAGTTTCGCTTGCTTATCCATAATCAGTAAGATTATAGACTTATATGCGAAGCATGTTCAACCTGGCTTTAGGCAGCAGGGGTTTTAGTTTTCTTTAAATCGGCTGTATTGTTTTTACTGCTTTTTTGAGTCGGTTTAGCCTCCCATTCCTCATAATCTTTCCAGACCCCGAACCATACTCGCGCGATAGAATCTATAGCGTCTGCCAGGACGGCAGTGCTAAGCTGCTCAATGGAAAGCGCCGGCGAAGCAAGAGTTTTCCAGTTTTCCGCAGTAATGGTCTCAATTTTATACTGCGGAGGTAAGAAGCGGTAGGAAAGCAGGTAGGAATTATGACATACCGCATTCATGAAGTCCCATACGTTATGATTATCCCCGCCAAATGATAAGCTGAGTTTTCTATTGTTAAGTTCATCAGCAACGGTTTTCAGGAATGATTGCTGGTAAGATTTATCGCTGGTTAAATCCACTGAAGGTTTCGGGTACCCGTCCTCATCATATAAAAAGCGCGTTTCTTGTTTGTTGAGTCGATAGTATTTCCTGATTTCATCATCCCAGACCGCTTCCATTTTGGGGTGTATTTTGTTAAATTCGGAGAATTGGCGGCTATCGCAATGGAGCGGTACATGAGCGTCGGCAACATAATGGCTCAACATAAAAAGCCATAACGCCACCTGATTATCTGTAGGTGATACCGGTGAACCTTTGTCTTCATGTTGCTGCACTTTAAGATGGTCAATAACCGATTCAGTTAGAGATTCACACCGGTCAGGCAAATTATCCGTCTTAGATACATTAAAACCCTGCTGTCTTACCGGGGAGTCTTTACCATACTTGAAGATAAGATATTCCGGCGGCAGGGGCCTAAATTTTTCCGGAGGATAAGGTACTGTGTCCGCCGGAGCTTGATCAGATGGGGTGATTTTTAATATATGATGTTCTTTCATGTCTTTAATCAATTCATCGGGGAACCAGGCTCCCTGCGTCACGCCGTCTTTGTGATTCATGAACCATGATATCAGGCTCTCGGCGTGTTTCAGGTCGGTCTCGCTAAGTGTTTGTTTTTTATCGTCCAGTCTCTTAATCGCCATAAAGGCTAGCCAGGCATGAGAAAACTTTTTCATCAGCGCAACCTCCTTTAGTAACTAAAAAAACACACTCGTGGCAAGAGTCTAGTCCTTTAATCGACATTTGTCAATACTTATAAAAAGGGCGGTAAAAATCATAAAGAGGTAAAAAAGAAAGAGGGGGTTTTCGCCCCCTCTTATGAACTTAACCTATAGCTATTCTATTTTCTTAAACTTTGAGCGCGGTGAGCCGCAGATGGGGCACCTCTCCGGGGCTTCGCCTTCAACCGTATTGCCGCAAACCTGGCAGACGTAATAGGTCGCGTCTTTCATCGTCCTGCCAGTTTCCAGGTTCTTCAGTGCAGTTTGGAAAAGTTTATGGTGCACTTGCTCGACCTTATTGGCAAGGTTGAAGCTGCCAACCGCCTCTTTGTTATTTTCCTTTTTTGCCTGCTCGATAAAATCGGGGTACATGCTGGTGAACTCATAGTGTTCGCCGCTGATTGCCACACCGAGGTTTTCCTCATCTGTCTTAATTTCACCGAGGACCTTTAAATGATTGCGGGCATGAATGGTTTCCGCCTCGGCGGCAGCGCGGAAAAGGCGGGCGACCTGCTTACCGCCGGCTTCGTCTGCTTTTTCCGCAAAGAAGGTGTATCTGCGGTTAGCCTGGCTTTCACCGGCAAATGCTTCCTTTAAGTTGTCCTTAGTATCAGCCATAGATTACCCCCTTGATAATATCACTCTTTTGTTTATATAAATTTAAACGATTATAACGAGAATCGCAAGATGTTCAAATGATAATAAATGAACTCTTAAGAAAAAGACGGATTATTTTCGTTCCTTAACAAAAAAGAGAGTAAGGGCGTCGTCCACAAAAATGTCATGTCCGGGGCTGACGGGATGATTATTATACATTAAGCCGTGTCCGTCGGGAATGTAGCCGCGCAAGATATACATACGCTGGGCGGGACCATAATCGGCATAAAGACCTACCCCAAGACCCGCTTGCTTTGACCGTTGGAATATGCGTTTTTCAGCCTCGTCCATTAGGGCAGTGGCAATACCTCGCCGCCGGAATTCCGCCAGAACTCGAAGGTCGCGTATTTCCGGGATGCTTTGTTCGGCAAAAGGAGGATAATCAGCCTGCCACTTGATGAACACGAAACCGGCGATAGCATGTTCGGCATGAGCTACGAGAAACACAATTTCGCCCTTTATCTGCGCCGCCAGCATCCGCTCGAAATGTGACGCGGGAGTTTTCCAGACAGTATTGAGAAACGCATCAGCAAGGTCAGGAATATCGTTTGCTTCAAGGAGCTTGATAGTGATGGCCATTTTTTCTATTTATCCGCTACCTGCTTTTTAATAGCTTCAGTGATATCTGTAGTTTTCGTACCGGGCCCGAATATCGCCTTAATGCCCATTTTTTTCAGAGCGGGAATATCGTCCTCGGGGATAATGCCGCCAGCCACTACGATAACATTAGCCATCTTCTTTTCTTTCAACCCCTTCATGACGTCTGAAAAAAGCTCGAGGTGGGCTCCGGAGAGGCAGCTTAAGCCGATGACGTCCACATCCTCCTGTAAAGCCGCCTGGATAATCATCTGTGGGGTCTGGCGAATGCCGGTGTAAATGACCTCCATACCGGCGTCCCGCAACGCGCGGGCGACCACTTTAGCGCCGCGGTCGTGGCCATCAAGGCCGGGCTTGGCGATGAGGACACGTATTTTTTTATGAGTCATCGTAAACGCTCCTGCGTATCTTTTTCCTGTCATTCTGAGGGAGCGAAGCGACCGTGAGAATCCGTTCTTTTTTCGGATTCTTCCCCTTCACTATGTTCAGGGTCAGAATGACATGTTATTTTCCCTTCGGCTGGATAAGCTCCACCAGCACACCGCTGATGGATTTAGGATGAATAAACCCGATTTGTCCCGCCACCCCGTCCCTGCCCTCTTTATCGATTAGCTGAAAACCTTTATTCTCCATTTTCTTCAGTTCGCCGTTAATATCGTCAACCTCTAAAGCGATATGGTGCAGTCCCTCGCCGCGTTTTTCCAGAAACTTGGCCATGGCGCTATCGGGTCCCATCGGCTCAAGAAGATCAATCTCTACCTCATCGCCTATTTTAAAACAAGCCTCGGTCACTTTCTGGCAAGGGGCTCCCTGGATATGCGCCTTGACGCCCAGCAGTTTTTCAAACAGGGCAACGCTTTCTTTTAAGTTGTTGACGGCGATGCCGATATGATGGACTCTTTTTATCATTTGCGTTTACTCCATTATTATCTTATCCTCGCCCCATCGTGGGAGAGAAATAAGAGCCTGCCCCGTTCACGGTGAACCGTTCAGGGTGAACCCGTACTTGATACGGGGTGAGGGGCACAACATGTGCTAACTCAATATCCCCCTCAATCCCTTCAGAGTGAACCCTTCAGGGTGAACCCCCTTCTAAAAAGGGGGAAACTGTATCCCCACCTCCACTCCCTGGATTCCAGCTTCCGCTGGAATGACGGTTAGAAAATCACCGACTCCCTTTGTATGCCGAAAACGCCGCGTAGGGTATCGCAGATTTCACCGACGGTAGCGTAAGCCTCGACACAGCGGATAAAAGCCGACATGGTGTTTTCTTTACCTAAAGCGGCTTTCTTCAGATTTTCCAGTGACGCGGCGACTTCTTTGGAGTTACGCTCCTGCTTCACTTTTTTTAGCGCGGCGATTTGCTTTTTCTCGGCGGCGGGGTCGACGCGGAGGAGGCTTTTAATTTTAGCGTACGGAGCGACGAATTTATTCACGCCGACTATTATCCTTTTTTCCGCTTCTACCTCCTGCTGGTAACGGTAGGAGCTTGTCTGGATTTCTCGCTGTTGGAAGCCTTTTTCAATGGCTTTAATAGCGCCGCCAAGAGAGTCTATTTTATCAATATATTTTTGCGCCGCCGCTTTAATCTCCTGCGTCAAGGCCTCCACCATAAACGCTCCCCCCAGGGGATCGACGGAGTCCGCCACGCCGCTTTCGTAAGCCAGCACCTGTTGGGTGCGCAGGGCGGTGGTCACCGCTTCCTCCGAGGGGGTAGCGTACGCTTCATCGAAGGAGTTGGTGTGGAGTGACTGCGTGCCGCCAAGGACGGCCGCTAAAGCTTGCACCGCCACGCGGACGATGTTGTTATAGGGCTGCTGGGCGGTTAAAGCGCAGCCGGCGGTCTGGGTATGGAACCGCAGCATATAGCTCCGCGGGTCTTTAGCGTGAAAACGCTCCTTCATTATCTGCGCCCAAAGGATACGCGCGGCGCGGAACTTGGCGACCTCCTCCAGCAGGTTGTTATGCGCATCGAAGAAGAAGGAAAGCCTGCCGGCAAATTCGTCGATATTCAGTCCTCTGTCTAAAGCTGCCTGAACATAAGCAATACCGTCGGCTAAAGTAAAGGCTATTTCCTGCACCGCGGTCGAGCCCGCCTCGCGGATATGATAGCCGCTGATGCTGATGGTGTTCCAGCGGGGCAGGTTCAAGCCGCAATATTCAAAAATGTCCGTCGTCAGGCGCATGGATGGTGCGGGGGGATAAATATAAGTGCCGCGGGCGATATACTCTTTCAAAATATCGTTCTGGATGGTACCGTCCAGCTTATCCCACGATATGCCCTGCTTTTTAGCCAGGACGATATACATCGCGAGCAGGACGGGTGCGGTAGAGTTAATCGTCATGGAGGTGCTCACTTTATCCAGTGGGATATCTTTAAGGAGGACTTCCATGTCGCGCAGGGTATCAATGGGCACACCTACTTTGCCTACCTCGCCGCGGGAGAGGGGATTATCCGAATCATAGCCAATCTGGGTGGGGAGGTCGAAGGCGACACTTAAGCCGGTCTGGCCTTGCTCTAAAAGATAGCGATAGCGTCGATTCGATTCCTCTGCCGAGGCATAGCCGGAGTATTGTCGCATCGTCCAGAGTCGACCGCGGTACATAGTGGGCTGGATGCCCCGCCCGAAGGGATACTCTCCCGGATAGCCGAGCGATGCCTCGAGGTCGATACCCGCCAGGTCTTCAGCGGTATATACGGGTTTAACAGCCATGCCGGATGTAAGCTCGAAAGAAGGCTGGCGTTCCGGGAAACGCTTAAGAGCCGGCTTCAGTACCTCTTTTTCCCACTTTTCCTTACGTTTAGAGGGCATTAATTATTACCTCTGCGGGATGATTTTTTACGGCACTGCTCGCAAATACCGAAGACACCCACGTGCCGCAGCTCCGCTTGGAACTGATAATCACGCATTAAAATATCTTTCAGCGAGGATAGCGCCGATTCATCAATATCGGTCACCGTGCCGCACGATTGGCAAACCAGATGATGATGGTGGCCACTCTCTTCTGCATGGTATCTGATGCGCCCTTCCCCAAGGTTTATTTCATAGACCATGCCGAGCTTCTTTAAAAGCTCCAGGGTGCGATAGACTGTGGAGATATTAACATCAGGATATTTGGCGGCGACTTGAGCATAAATTTCCTCCGCGGAGATGTGTTCGTCGCTGCTTTCTATCGCCGCGAGAATCATCAGTCGCTGGGGAGTTAACCGATACCCCTTTTCTCTTAGGCTCTCCATAATATGATGCGCCTGGCTGTGCGAATGACCGTGTGGATGCTGCGACTTAGCCATTAATAGTCTTCCAGTCCCCACTGTTTAAACATCGCTTTATAAAAATCCGGTCGCGGGAAATCCGGCTGCATAAAGTAATTGTTGTTGCGATAGGCGAAGCCCTGTTCCTGGAATTTGTTAAGATTAACGAGGAGTTCGGCTAACTTATCCGCCGGCACGGCGAACATCATCTCACCCTCGTCACAGAGAGCGCGCTGGTATTCGCCGGGGTCAGGCAAAACCACCCAATACCCACCCTTAAGCATGGGGGTAACAACGGCATGTGCGCAGGAGGGCGGGAAGAAACGACCGTTAACTTGCAATACTTCTTCATGGGTAAAAGAGAGCAGTAGACTTCTTAGCTGGGCGGTATTGGAATAGATAATCACCACATCCGGTTTAAAGGAGGCAGTCTTAAGCGGCGCGGTAAGGACACCGATATATTTGCCGTAGTCGAACATTTCATAGGGGTGCATGCGGGTGGGGTTGGGGCCTGGAGGCAACGGCACCATGCCGTAAGCCATGAGAGCGGCAGGACACCAGTGGTCTTCCTTGAGCATGGCGACGGCGGTGCCTTCCCGCCGTGATAGAGCGAAAGCCTGGCACTGGGAAAGGTGATAATGGCGGTCACGCTTGGGGCGTACCGCTTCTTTCGGAATGTCAGCCTCTTTTACCAGCATTTTAACGGCAACGGGGTGGGTTCTTAAGAGCAGGATTTTCTCCAGCTCTTCGCCGGAGCGATTGAACTCTTTAACGGTCGCCATGGCAATCAACCTCCCGGTTTTTAGGAAATGAATATCCAAATAACGGTTTATTTATATTGGCCGATTTTTGCTGAATAGATGTACATGATAGGCCGTTCGACATTCCGGATAATGACTGGACCGTGTTGTAAGCCAGCCGGTATACAGGCGGAAAAACTCCTGTCCATGATATTTTTTTCATTATCGATGGTGATTTCAATTTCCGCGCCGAGGTCCTGGATATTATCGTAGTTGAAGCCGAAAAAGCCGAGTACCTCGTTGAAACCATGGGAATGCGATTCGCAAAGCTTTACTTCCTTGTTCGCTCCAGGCAGTATCCACTTGGCTTCGGCATAGAATTCAGCGCCGGGGACGGTATCGGCATCGACTTGAACGACCGGTTTAACTCTCATGGGGTCGTACTTGAGGCGGTAAGACGGATATTTAGGATTGGCTTTAGGCATATCTACAACGTATTTTGCGTTTTTACCCTGATGCATTTCAATTACCTCTTTCTAAAAATATACGAATATGATTTTTAAGTTAAATATATTTGTCGCCGGAACCGAGGGTTAAATGGAACATAGGCCTATCGAAACGGCGGAAGACCAGCGGGCAGTGTTCCATATTTGCCGGGATGTATATCATAAAACTCTTGGTTAAGGTGAATTTTTCATCTTCCAGCCAGAACTCAATTTCACCGCCAAGGTCAGAGGGGTCGTCGATATTCGTGCCCATGTAGGAGAAAATCTCGATGAAGGGATGGGAGTGAGGCATGATGCCGGGCACTTTCCCGCTCTTGACCAGTTCCGGAGTAACCAACTCGGGCATTACCATTCTCGGCATCTTCATCTGGTCTTTCATGGTGCCGGGCCACTGCCAGGTGTACTCGCCGTAAAAAGCGCCCGGTAGAACCTCGTTATCCATCCAGATAACGTGTTCCAGCCCCAGCCGGTAGCCGTCGCGGTAGCCCTGGATGATTTGCTGGGGGCCTTTGTAACCGGGCATGACGATGCCCCTTTTAAGTTCCGTAGTAATGTACTTGCTATACTTGGACTTTCCCATTGGTAAGTGCTCCTTTCAAGTTTTCTCGAATAATATATTTTCTGGGTATTATTTATTTCATATCTTTTACCGCGAAGTCCAGCCCCAGTTCTTTGAGTTTTTGCTCGGTGGGGATGCCTTCTTTCGTCCAGCCGCGCAGCGCGTAGTATTTATCGAGGAACTCATCGCTATGGCTAACGGTCTGGCCCTCACCTTTAGCCTGGCGGGTATGGAGGGGCTCGGTACGAATGCGCTCCGGCAGATAGTCATCTTTCCGTCCTAATCCCTGGCGGATATTGAAAGCCCTTTCCAGGGTGAACAGGCGGTCGCCGACCTTAGCCAGGTAGGCGTCATCCTTATATAAATCGATACCGCGGGCAGCAGCTAATAGCTTCCCGAAGAGCTGCGTCCAGCCCCAGCCGCCGGCGAAGGCGCAGATAACGCCACATTCGTTGGAGGCAGTGCCGTTCTGATTAAAGATAACGATATCGGCGTTCCCCTCGTCAAAGCGGTCGGTGGGGTGCGGGAAGGGGGCGCCGAAGATATCCTGGGCGGCATAGCCGTAGCAGTGGCTGGCGCCGACGCTGGCAGTGGCGTAGTTATAGCCCTGCGATTTGGCGCCGCGGGGCTCATAGGCGGGGAGCTCCATGCCTTTGACATGGATGGCATAGATATCTGACCCCTTATCCAGTTTGGCAGCGATACGCTTGGTACCCTCGGCAAGAAGGTCGCCGATACCCTGGCGCAAAGCGATCTTCTTAATGAGGGCGACCATCGGCTCATGTTTGCCGAAAACCAGCTCCAGTCCATCAGTATCCGATTTACTGATAAGCCCTTTTTCGTAAAGCTCATAGGCAAAGCCGATGCTGTTGCCGGTGCTGATAGTATCTAAACCATAGTCGTCACAGAGCTCATCGGCGGCGATGCTAGCTTCAAGGCTATCGCTCTCGATGGGGCCGGTAAAAGCCCAAATGGATTCGTATTCCGGACCTTCGCTATGGGCACCGGCGTAAATGCCGGAATTAACTGTGTGCACCTTGCCGCAGCGGGCAGGACAGGAATAGCAGCCCATATCCCCTACCCTCAACTTGCGATACTCCGCTCCAGCGACTTTTTGATAGTCCATGAGCTGCCCGTAGCGGAAGTTACGCACCGGAAAAATCCCAATAGCGTTGGTGACATCCTGGGTATTGGTAGTGCCCCATTCCTTGTGACTTAGAAAACCACCGTTGTCTTTGATAATGTTGACCTGCTCCCGGGCGAGAGTATTATAAGCATCGGGGTCGGCGAGGTGGAGGGCGCGCTGGGCGGTAATTGCCACGGCTTTGAGATTTTTCGAACCCATCACGGTGCCGGTGCCGCAGCGTCCAGCCGTGCGGCGGTCGCTGACGATGGCAGCGTATTTTACCAAATTTTCGCCGGCAGGGCCGATACAGGCGATGCGGGTATTCTTACCGTGCTGGTTAACCAGCCACGACTGCGCTTCTTTAGTATCTTTGCCCCAGATTTCCACGGCACTTAAAATCTTGCAGCCTTCCGGGGTGAGGTGAATATAGACAGGTTTTGCCGCTTTACCTTCGATGATGATAATCTCATAGTTAGCAAACCTCATCCAGGCGCCGAAGTCAGCGCCGCAGACGGAGCGGGCGAAAGCACCCGTTAAAGGGCTTTTCGTGCAGACCACCCAGCGTGATACTGCCTGTGCCATGGTGCCGGCGAGGGGACCAGCCAGTAGAAACAGCTTGTTTTCCTCGCCGAGGGGGTCGGTGCCAGGGGCAACTTCATCGTAAAGATACTTAATGCCGTAGCCCCTCCCCCCAACAAAATCCCTGGCTACAGATTCAGGAACAGATTCCGAGCTGACTTTACCATTGGAAAGGTTAATTCTTAAGACTCTACCAGTGTTTAGTGCCATAGCCACCTCCTTAAATCAGGGTCAATATATCATACACTTTTAGACCGGGGAATTTCTAATATTATCAAAAGCAGACCGTTACCCACCCAAAACGATATGAGATATATGGATTTTATCACCATCACGGATAGGCTTGGATAACGGCTCCGGATAAGCGCTCACTCCATTAATGAAGATATTAATGCCCTTGGGCAATTGACCACGTTTATCGAAGAGTTTAGGCTTTAAAACCGGATACTTTCGCACCAGCTCTTTGAAGCACTCGCCGATGGTGGCGCCGCTAACCTCAATACGGTTTGTGCCGTTGACAAACGCCTGTAAGACGGGAGGAATGTTAATTTCTATCGCCATGATATATCTAATCTGAATTATATCACTTTTAATTCCGGGAGAGATAAAAAGATAGCAATTATGCTAGTAAAGAAGTGCTTTTACTTGAGGTTCATCCGCTCTTGAGGCTGCGGAGAATCGCCCCCAGGCCGGGCCTTTTACCATACATCAGCAGGAAGGTCCGCACAATTTTAATGGTCAATAGCAGACCTCCAATAATCGATATCAACATAACCCCGATACTGGCAGCAATCTGCCAGGCGGCAACGTCGGTAGCACCAAGCCGTATCATTAAAGTAACCGGCGCAGTAATGGGGAAAATTGTTAGAAAAACAAAAACCGGACTATTGGGAAAATAGATAATCGCGGAAGATAACCAGAGCGGGCAAACCGCGCCGAGCGTAAATATCGTGGCGAGCTGCTGTCCTTCTCGTGCCGAAGAGCTGATAGCACCTATGCCCGTCGAAATGATAGCGAATAAGAGATAGCCCAGGATAAAATAGACAACGCATAGAATGAGAAAATTGGGCGGTAGCTGGAGTGTACTTAAAAAACCGCCTATAGACGAGGAGGCAAAATTTATCAGGAAAGGCGCAGTGATTACCCAGACCAATACCTGCACCAAGCCAGCGGCGCCAAGCCCTAAGACCTTGCCGGTAATCAGCTGCCGGGTGGAAACCGAGGATAATAATACCTCGATAAGGCGGTTTTCCTTTTCATCTCCCAAACCTTGGAGAAGATAGGCGGAGGAGAAGGTAATGGAAAGCACCAGCAGCAGACTGAAAATTGAGGGGATGAGTAAATTGCCGTAGCCGCCCTGCTCCGGAGCGATAGCGCCAGTCTCGGTAAGCCTGATGGAAATTACATTCAAGGATGCTTCAATAACGTCGATGGTGGGCTGGGGCACTTTATTCGCCAGTAGATTGCTCGTGAGGAAGTTCTTAATCGCGGTGGTGATTTCGGGCGGGGGGATAAGCTGCTTCTCTAAAGTATAGAGGTTTATCATCCCGGTAGTATAATAAGACGGTTCGATGATGATATATTCTTTGATATCTCCCCCGTTTAATGATGTATTCGCTTCATCCGTCTTATTAAAGCGCACCAGACTGATATTGCCCTGGGTAGTATATTGGTCGAAGCCCCCGATGTTATCCACATAGCCGATTTTTGTTATCTCTGCCGTCGGATGCGTAACTCCCGAGATAATCTGGTAAATCCCAATGCCCAGAAGGAACACGAGCGGCACGATAAGGGTCATAATGATAAACCCCTGGCGGCGAATCATGCCCTGAAACTCATGTTTAAATATCAGGTAGGTTTTATTCATTGTTCTTTCCCACAACCTTGAGGAAGATTTCATTCAGCGGCGGAGTAGCGATTTCAAAACGGTTGATGACGACGCCGCGGTTTACCAAATGCTCCAGCAGCTTTTGTGGAGTTGTCTTGCCATCCAAAACGAGCTCGACATAGCCTTTGTGCTGGCGCTGCTCGGTGACGCCGGGTATTTCCCCTAGCTCTCCTTTAAAATCCAGGAGGACGGCATTATTAGCATATCTAGATTTTATTTCAGCGAGGTCGCCATAAAGCACGGAGCGACCATCATTAACCATTAAAATGCGGTCGCAAAGCTCCTCAATCTGGTTCATCTGGTGCGTGCTTAGAATGATGGCTTTGCCCTGATTTCGCAGGTCAATAAGTATTTTTTTTATTAACTCGGTATTAACCGGATCGAGGCCACCAAAAGGCTCATCCAGTATAATGAGCTGTGGCTCGTGGATGATGGTTACAATAAACTGGATGATCTGACTCATCCCCTTGCTCAACTCATCAATCTTTTTACGGGCATTGGGCAACATGCCGGTTTGATTGAGCAACTGATTGGCTTTTTCGGCAGCTAACCGAGGATTCATGCCTTTGAGTGAAGCGAAATAGATGATAGTATCGAGAACCCGCTGTTTTTTATAGAGTCCCCTATCCTCGGGCAAGTAGCCGAGCTTGTCTTTAGTAGCTTCACTTAGTTTCTCCCCGAGGATAGTCACTTCGCCGGAATCCGGTTTGATGATATCCATTATCATCTTGATAGTGGTGGTTTTACCTGCGCCGTTAGGACCTATCAATCCGAAAATTTCACCTTGAGCGATAGTAAAGGAGAGATCGTCAACGGCAACTTTATCCGCATAGGATTTGACTACATGGTTAATTTCTACAACATTCATAATGGGGGGACCTTTTCAAAAAGATATTATAACATATTTACGGGATTGGAGAGTTATTTTTTAAGAATAAATGGTTTTACTCTTTACAAGTGTTATCCTATGAATCGTCCGTATTGACGTAACGGCATAAACATGATAATCTTATCCCAAGAGATTATATTCCAACATATTATTGCATTAATAATAGATATCGATGAGTAACCCGTCAAGAGGTTTTAGAGAAAAAGCAAATGACTAAATTTAAAATCTCACCCGTTTTGCTTATCGGATTATTGATTGCTGTCTTTTTCGGTATTTCGTTGCTGTTTCGCATCTATCTCCCCTATAACAGCATTTTCGTCGGCGACAATATAAAGTACACCAGCAACGATGCCTATTACTACATGCGTCTTGTTGATAATGTATCCATTCATTTCCCCCAACTGACCCAGTTCGACCCTTATTTTATCTTCCCCGGAGGGAATGCGGTCACCTCTCTTCCCTTCTTCCATTGGATTATCGCCGTTCTTGCCTGGATAGTTGGCGGTGGGCATCCAACACAGCATATTATTGATGTGATTGGCGTTTATCTGCCAGCCATCATGGGGGCGCTAACGGTCATCCCGGTTTTCTTTATTGGTAAAGCGCTCTTTAATAGATGGGCAGGCGTGCTAGCGGCTGGCTTGGTAGCTATTTTCCCCGGTGAGTTTATTTCGCGTTCAATGCTGGGCGCCGCCGATGACCCTGTCGCCGAAACACTATTTACCACGATAGCCTTGGCTTTTTTGATTTATGCCATCAAGACAGCCAGTCAAAACCAATTGACTTTCTCTCACATATTAAAACGCGACTGGAAAATAATACTTAAGCCACTTATTTGCAGTCTGTTTGCGGGTATCTTTTTAGGTATTTATCTTATTACCTGGCAGGGTGCGCTGCTATTCATCTTCATCATTGCGCTTTATCTGGTAATTCAGTTTATAATCAACCATATAAATCATAAATCAAACGATTATCTGTGTATTGTCAGTGTTATTACATTCTTGCTGGCGCTTATCATTTTGCTGATTAAACCATATTCTAGTGATACCTCGATTGCGATGATTGTCACCATTTTTATACCGCTGGCTTTATACGGCATTTCCAAATTCTTCTCCAGCAAGTCATTAAGAACTTTTTATTATCCTTTAACCATTATTGGCATCGGGGTAATAGCCGCAGTAATCGTCTATCTTGCGGCTCCTGGACTCTTTAGCTCTCTGCTGGATAAAGTTAAATTCGTCTTTTTCCCAGTAGGGACGACCGCAGCTACAACTACCGAGATGACGCCGGTGCTTATACCTGGTGGCGATGTCTTTACAACAGTCACTGGCTGGGGTAATTTTTCCACCAGCTTCTTTTTTGCCCCATGGTGGCTCATCCCCGCTTTCGCCGGCGCCGCAATATGCGGATATCTTTTCTATAGCAAGGATAAAGGCAAGAGCGCTACACCTTACTTCGTCTTTCTTATTCTAGTTACCGTGATGCTGCTAATATTAACCATCCAGCAATTGCGGACAAACGAGGCGTTTAATTATGAGAGTGTGCTCTTTATTCCGGGGGTGATGTTTATATCTCTAAGCATCCTGTTCTACCTATTTATCAAGCGAGGCAAAGACCAGCCATGGTATATCGCAACAGGATGGGTTATCGCGATATTGATACTGTTCTCGCTGCTGATATTATGTACTACGTTCGTTGACTATCGCTGGTTTACGTTACTGCCATTGGCGATATTAATCTATATCTTATTCAAGCAACGCGATGGCGACTAGCATCTTCGGCTTTTCCTTATCTGGTCTTTAATAATCCTTATTACGCTGTTGATACAACGTCGTTTCCAATACTACTTCGTCGTTAATGCGGCGCTACTTTCCGGTTACCTGGGTTGGGAAATTATCCGACTATCAGGCATCAACGTGCTATCAGAAAAAACGGAAGACGACACGAAGAAAGTTCTCGACTTTTCTGCAGCGCCTAAAAAACAAAATTACTATGAAATGCTCGGTGTTTCTAAAAACGCATCCTATAAAGAAATAAAGTCAGCCTTCCGTGAGCTTGCCGCTAGATATCACCTCAGGCCCACCAATACTCCTGAAACAGAAACAGCTTTTAAAGAATTAAACAAAGCCTATCAAACGCTGACAAATCCTTCCCAGCGCGCCTCTTACGACAGCTCTAAAACCGAGGCAACCGAAAAGAAAAAGTGGAAAAGCCGAAAGGAAGGCCACAGCAATGCCCTATATTATGTAAACGTAATTTTAGCTATTGTTGTGGTTTTCTTATTTGTCTATGTTCCCAATATTTCTAAAGCGAAAGTCCAGGCTTCAATAGTACCCTACGCTCTATCCGATGACTGGCAAATAGCACTACTCTGGATGAAGGATAATACCCCGGAGCCATTGGGTGACCCCAACGCTTACTACCAGCTTTATGATGCAGGTTTTAAATACCCGGAGTCCGCCTATGGAGTAGCATCATGGTGGGATTATGGCTACTGGATAACCCGTGTCGCGCATCGTATACCCAACACCAATCCATCTCAAGACCCAGGCCCTATCAGGAACATAGCAAATTACTTCCTATCGCAAAACCTATCTTCTGCAGAGGTGATAAGGAAGGAGCTGGGGACCTCCTATATCATTACCGATTATGATACTTCCGTCGGTAAATATCCGGCCATGGTACAGTGGGCAGGACAGGAAAGAGCAAAATACGTGCCAACCTACTACATGGCACAGTCGAATCAGCTTGTGCCAGTGCAAGTATTCAGCCCTGATTATTACCGCACATTGATAGTCAGGCTATATAACTTTGATGGTAAAGCTGTTCCCGCAGGAAAGCCTACGGTGCTTGTTTATCAGATGGCTCAAGTCAATGTCAACCTGGAGGTAAAACGACTAGTCGATTACAAGGAATTTACTGCCTATCAAGACGCGCTCAACTATATTGCTAGTCAAAACTCTACAACACAATCCTACGACATAGTAGGTACCGACCCGTTTGTCAGTCCCATACCTCTGGAGGCAGTAGAAAACTATAAAGAAGTATTCAACTCTGCGGCATCAGGCAACACCACAGAACCAGTAAAAATTTTTGAATACACCGGCGGTAAGTGAAAGTAACAATAGCCCTTTATCACCGGATACCCAAGCGATGATGGTATTTCCCTACTGCATTTTTGAAGCTTATCGCCTACCTAGGATGAAGAGTCTCCTCACCTTACCCAACCGCTGGATAAGCTTTTGATAAACGATGCGGCGTGCCTTTAAAATCTCCGCCTCGTCGGCAATTCCCAGTCTGCCTTCTCTGCCTCCGAAGCGGTTCTCCATATAGACCTGGGTGATATATTTCAGAGCTTCAGCCTGCTGCGGTAAAGCCTCAACCAGCTCGGCGGTAAATTCCAGGGGTGTTTGTTGAGGAGTGGGAACCAAACCGACCATCACGGCGAGACGGCACATATTGCTATATGTCTTGTAGGCTAAAGTCTCTCTATCAACACGCCACAGCCAGCGGAAAGAAAGCGACCTCATTACCAGGATTGAGCCTATTAGCAGCGCGATTATCAGGGCAGCGCCAAAAACAAAAAGCAAGGCACGGCCCAGCTTGGCAGGAAAGGAGACTGAGTCCGTCCCACTGGCGCCGCCGCCTGAAATATTTTCAATATTTATGTTTCCGATATTATATATCGAGGCGGGCGTTGCCCCCTGCCATACATCCCACTGTGGAGATTCTTCGATAGCCGGACTGGATATCCAGGGTGTACTGATAGAGACGTAGCTTGAGGGGCTGCCGGGTGTCGCCTCAACATCTACCCAGCCATAGCCGGGAAAATAGACCTGTGGCCAGGCGTGAAAATACTTATCTCGCAGTATGTATTCTCCGGCTGTTCGACCTGGCTCGCCCGGCAGATAGCCGATGGCAAGTCTCGCCGGGACACCGACCGAGCGGAGCATCGTTACCGTCGCCGAAGCAAAATGCAGGCAAAAACCGCTTTTCTCGGTAAATAGAAAATACTCTACATTATCAACCCCTTCGGGTGGAGTATCAATTTCCAGCTTATAAGGAAACTGTGAAAGATAGCCGAGAATAGCCCGCACTTTAGTGTAAGGCGTTGTTGAGTTCGCGGTAATATTTGCACTCAACAATTTGATGTCATCGGGAAAATCAGCAGGCAGCTGAAGATATGTCGCGGTAACCGCTTGGGGATAGTCTTCGTTGGCGGTGGATAGGTCGCTCTCCGTTGCTTTAGAAACATATGATGTAACCGTATACTGCTCGCCGGGTTCAAAAACGCGCAGCGCCGCGATAGTTAAAATGTCTTCGCTGGCGCCAACACTCACTCTTACCGGAATATCCGATGATATAAAACCACCGTTAGTGAACAGCACATCAGTACGTACTCCGTTAACGACGGCATATTTCATTATATCCTGATTAGGAACCGTCTCATTATACGACCAGGGCGTATTCGCCTCGAGTGGAATTTTATCAGTCGAGCTATTTATCCAGCCCTGTGAGGTATAGGTATCATACACCGTCATCCGCCAGTATGCAGGGCGTTCGGAAACGACGACGAATTTGACATCATCACCCTGGTTCCAGGTTTTTCCAAAAGGCAAATCCTTAAGTGCGCTGGCAGTGGTTAAAGCCTGCTTGGACGGCACGGCATTGAAAATATTGATTTTAGATTCTAGAACATCTTTCTGCCAGGGCATACTGGTAGCAATCAGATTCTGCAGGCCTGTGGCGCGTACCTGTGGAGCGACCCAGGAAATGGAGGCTGCTACGGCCGTGATGCAAAGCAGCGAAACTCCGAGATAAAGAAGACTGCCTCCAGAGGTGGTATTCACCGCTCCGGAGGACCGCGCCGTCATGCGCGTGACAGCAATGAGCAACGCCGCGGCAAAAAAATAGAGTATAAAATATATGTAATAATTATCCGGTAGGTTGCTTAGATTGAACAGTATCACCAGCGCACCCAGGACAACAGCCACCCAGGAATTATGCCGCCGCAAAACAAACCATGCCGAAAAATATCCGATGAGCCAGGTGAGGAGGGTAATAAAAACGACGAAAATAAGTTTATCATCACCGGCTAATGAAAAACTTGAACCCTGCCACCATGATTGAAAAATATTCAGTAAATGAGAAAATTTTGATGTAGTATCCGATATTTCTATACAATTCAGGGTCTGCCACATCGTGATAACTAAGCCGATAACCACCGCCAGGAGATGCTTAAAGACTCCATGAATCTTGATTCTTAAAAATATCAAAGAAAGCGCCACGGAGAGAATTAAAACCAACGTTAGTGATGGCTGTGGCGTAATCCAGTGGGCTTGTTCGACGGATAGTACCGCTATCTCCAGGGCCACGAACATCAGGATAATGGTCACCCAATCCTGCCAGTTGCCCCAATCGGGCACAGTTATGCCCGGGCGAGTTTTTGCCACTTTCGGTTTTCTCGCCCGAAAAAACAGCCATTTTCTTTTTTTGACGTCATCGTTCACGGTTATCTTCTTGCTCCTATCGACGACATTGGGGAGAGCAGGTAGCGGCTATCCAGAGCCCTGACTATTTCCGCCCCCCGCCTCACGATATAGGCGTGGATGCCGCTGGCAATTAAGCCCCGCGCTGTCTCCGCCGCGTTTGTTTGACCGCCAAAGCTGGCGGCATCCAGTAGGACAGCGGTAACCAACGTATTACGATTAGCCATACGCCGTAGTGGACCCAGAATATTAGCGGAAGGGCTGATGACGACGATAGCAGCGCCCGGCTCAAAACGCTCCTCCTGCGATGCCAGTAAACCGTCAAGCGATAATGTGCTATTAGCTTCGATTATCGCTAAAGCCCGCATGAGCTCTTCCTGGTGTTCTTCACCGGTATCCGGCAGGAAAAGAAAGGAGCGGTCGCCGGACGCCATCAGACCCACGTTTTTACCGTCATCTACGTATTTTTTTACCAGCGACGAAGCGATGCTGATAGCATATTCCTCGGTAGTTTCATCGCCCTTGCCACAATGTGAAGTGTTCAGCATATCCAGGACAATCCAGATGTCTTTATAAGAGTAATTAGCCAGGTCAGGGTCGAACTCCTTTACCATGAGGTTGCCGGTATGCGCTGTGGTATGCCAGTGAATGTTGCGGAAACTATCGCCGCTTAGATAGTCGCGTACGCGGGCGGCGTTGGTACCGGACTCGCTGGTGAACCATTGGCGCTTGCTTGTACCTAGTTCCTGCCGGGGTAGAACCCGGAAAAAAGGCAGGTCGAAGGAGGTGGGGAAAACGATGATTCTTTTGCTATCAAGAATACGCTCCTTTATCGAAAAGAACCCGAGCGGGTCAGTAATCTTCACCACTAATTTACCCATATCATATAAGCCGCGCCGCTGGCAGATACCCTCGGAACGCCAGCTATAAGACCCCTGTGCTGGAAGATGAAACGTGGCTACACTTTTATAGCCGGGGAATTCGGCATCCTCCTTCACCTCAATTAAAGCGGTGGGCAGCCTGCCTTTGTTGTGGAAAATAAACTCTTCTTCAAAACGCTCGCCTATTCGGCAGTATGGTGTCAATTTAACCACCCTGCCTTCAATATATCTAACATTCATGCGCATCCACAGATAGCTCATAAAAAGCAGAACTGCCAAGAAAACAAAGAATCGCCACAGCATGGTAGAGCCGGTGGCTAATGCCAGGGCGAAAATGAGAAACAGGAGAACGATAACGAACCAGCGAATTTTCATATCTTTTTCCAGTCGGAGGAGATAAGGAGTATTTTTTTCACCTGCCCCGATTGTCTATCATTCGGCGAGCGCCCCGGGCACAGGAATAATTTTCAACACCTCGGCGATAAAAGTGCGACTGTCCTTACCCTGTGATTGACCCGCCGAAGATACTAGCGAACGATGCGCTAAAGCCGGCTCGGCCAGGGCTTTAATATCGTCCGGTAAAACGTAGTCTCGCCCCAGCAACATGGCTCGCGCCTGGGCGGTGCGGAAAAGCGCCAGCGAGCCGCGCGGAGAAGAACCGAGGTAGATCGACGGGTGATGGCGGGTCGCCTCCACCAGGGCGACGATATATTGCTTAACGAGGTCACTCACATGGATTTTTCTTACCGTATCCTGAAGTAATAAAATATCGGCTGCCTCAACGACGGCTCCAATCTGCTCGATAGGGTGAATAATCTGCTGCCTTTCGATAATGGCTACCTCTTCTGATGGTGTGGGGTAGCCGATATTAATCCGCAGCAGGAATCTATCCAGCTGGGCTTCGGGGAGGGGGAAGGTGCCTTCGTATTCGATAGGATTTTGCGTGGCGAGCACGTGGAAGGGTGAGGGCATTTTATGAGTAACGCCGTCTACGGTAAGCTGTCTCTCCTCCATCGCCTCCAGCAAAGCCGATTGCACCTTTGGGGTAGCGCGGTTGATTTCATCCGCCAGGACTACCTGCGCTTCAATAGGCCCGGGATGAAACTCGAAGTTGCGGGTCTTTTGATTATAGACAGTAACGCCAATGATATCACCAGGGAGCATATCCGGCGTGAACTGGATACGTTTAAAGCTGCAATCAATAGACTTCGCTAGGCTGCGGGCGAGCATGGTCTTGCCGAGGCCGGGGGCGTCTTCGATGAGGAGATGCCCTTGGCTAATTAAGGCTATTACCGCCAGCTGCACCACATTCGACTTGCCGACCATCACTTTTTCCACATTCTGAATGATTTTTTCGGCAATTTTTTTAGCTTTATCAATTTTTACGTCCGTTTTTTCCATC